>ERZ795052.87-NODE-87-length-130376-cov-9.137844_pt1 | contig 130376 bp, 115 predicted proteins | sample MGYA00375136_ERZ795052 | MGnify/ENA primary metagenome ERZ795052 (study PRJEB30181, sample SAMN05720156) | activated sludge metagenome | isolation source: Anaerobic digester | place: Japan | collected 2015-05-26 ...
TACCTCTCAACCGGCGGTAAGGACTCATTTGCGGATTTTCTTAAAAAGTAAAACGTATAGTTATTAAAACAGGAATATAAAAAATGCCTGCTATGGTAGTTTCTTTGATTCTACCATAGCAGGCTTTGCTATTCTATCTTCTTATGTGGCTATGAATGGTTGGCGGTTAACTTTTCCCCTAAACTATAGGACTGAGTTTGTCAAGGTGTATTTTTAAGTATCATAGAATTCTTTGTTAATATTGGTTAACAACTTTCGGGGTATCAAATCAGCTATTCAGTTCCGGAAGAAAAGTTTACTTATCAATTCGGACAATGAACCTGCGATTGGTTTATCATCAGTCACTCTGCCTTCCATACTGCTTTCAAGATATATTTCTCCGGTTGAGACCTTATATAGGATCTTAAAAGCAGAATAATCTGTCCAACCAATGCAGATATAGTCTTTTATTTCCCTGACGAGATCAGCATTAAGAGTGTCATCTTCCTCGTAGTCTTTGTACAGTTCCTCGGTGAGTTTATAAACACCATACTCCTGAAAAAGTACGTCATCATCTGATTCGCCTTTATGCTTCAGCACAGGAAACAATACCAGTCCTTCGTCAAATTTATAGTATCCGTCACCGTTTTCTTTTTGCTTATAACAATCGTATGCTCCGTAGATAGACGTATGCCAGAATAAGTTGATGTAATCCGTTATATCATCAGGCAGTCTGATCCCGAATAGCTCCCGGAATGGTTCCGTATCTGTTTTAGCTGTCCGCGAAACAAGAAACTTCTTTTTTATTTCAGTGACAAGCTCCGGCATAGCGCCATCGAAATCGCGTTGACACCTGATAAAGAAGTCAGGCTGCTCCATAGCTTTTTTGCTGTAACTCATAAGTGAATTTTTCAATTATCATCACCTCTTTGCGTTATTAAAAAAGATAGTTCTTTAGTATAGTCAGGATCACCGTGCCTGATGATCAGCAATTTCATAGTATTCTCCCTTTCTTGTTTTAATGTTCTTCAATGAACATTCCTGTCAGTTTCGGAACATTGAAACGTGTTGTGAAAAGATCGCATTTGCAAAGAAATTCATAGAATATGTGCCTGCCTTGTCCCGACATGGATTCGTAATTGCCTTGACCTTTAGCAAGTATAACATCGGAAGTGTCAAGGGCTCTTTTTGCTTCATCTGTAAGCATTTCATATATTGTCCCGGCGATTGCTTCACCGTTTGAGATTATATCAGCCACACTATCAAGTCCGACATAGTGAGCGTCTTCGGCAGTTGCGTCATTAAGGACATCCCCACCTCGCACCATAGCTTTTATGCTGAGCTGAGGGAATCTTTTTTTGAGCTGTTCAAGCATAAGCTTATCAAGAACTATTTCTCCGCAGTTATCACATATCAGGAGAAATGATTCAGCATTTGAACATTCGTGCAAAAACGATCTGTATGTCCTCATATCATCTTCTCGCATATCATTATCTGTAAACAACGCAAGGAATTCATCACAGTCAATGCTGTTCATAGCTCCGAAATCAATATAGTTGCCTATACGGGACATGATAAGAGCAGTCCCAAGAGGATCGGAAGAAGAGTTTATATCGAATCTTAGACGTTCCTCCATTGACAGTACAAGATCATTGTACTGCTTTTTTATTTTGCTGTAATCCGCAGTCTTACCGAAATACTTCAGATGAGCTTTATTGAAAAGATAAACCATATACGGACTTGTATCAGTTTCCTTACGGTTATCGAGAAGCAGTTTTATCTCGGCAAGATATTCGGCGTTATTGTTTTTATTCTTCTGGCGCTCATATAAGCATTCAGCGCAGCTTTGTGATATCCGCATATTGATCTCCTATTTTTAAATAGCTTTATCGTTCTGAATACCTGTGAAGAAATTCTTCCATTAAATGGGATTCATTGCGATAACTGTTTTCATTTTGTGCCTACGATGGTTTTGTTGTTTCTATTATAACATTTTTCAAATGTGTTGTAAATAGCGTATCAATGTGCTATAATAAAGAAAAAACATAGGAGCAGATTATGTCAGTAGAAAACGGTGAATGGATAATGCGCGGGCTTGCCTGGGACGATCCATACAGGATACGAAGTCCGAAAGAGCTTGTGAACTGGATAAATGAAGTGGGTTTTCTGCCTTTGTTTGGCAATGGAGTAAAAGGCTTTTCTGTTGAGGAGCACGTATCGTCAGATTTCTGGTGGACAGGAGACAGAGAACAGGATCCGTGGGAGTGGCGAGAGATGATCGCTGCAGGTCACGAGGTCGCATACGGTAAATTCTTCGATAAGAAGGCAGGCTTTATCAGTCTTGAATGGCTGCCGTATTTTGCAAATTACAGGCGTGACGGATATGACTTCGACTCAGCGTGGGAAGACAGCAAAGTCAACCGCCGAGAGAAGCTGATAATGGACGTTCTGACTGATATCGACAGTGACGGTGATATTGTCTGGAACGACAAACAGATACTTTCTACCAATCTGAAAAAGCTTGCAGGTTTTGGTAAAGATGGCGAGAAGAACTTCCCGGGTATTACAACTGAACTGATGATGAAAACGTATCTTGTTACTGCGGATTTCCACAGGCGAAAGAATAAGAAAGGGGCGGAGTACGGTATGCCGGTATCGGTACTTCTTCCGCCGGAGTCTGTATGGGGATATGATACGGTAACTTCTGCATACAGCGAATCTCCGCATGAATCATGGAAGCGCATAATAAACAGGGTGAAGGAACTGTATCAGAATGCTGATGAAGCTGAAATAATAAAGCTTATCGGAAAAGAACCGAAATAAAGGAATAATATGAAAATACTGAATCTTCACGGCTTCATGGGAGAATATGTTTGGTTTGCAAGCTATATGAAAAAGAAAGTTACTATTGTTGCACCTTCGGCAGAGGTCAAAGAGGACTTGCTTCTGCTGCTCATGAGGATAGAGGGCTGCGAGCAGGAGTGGTTTAACATCGTTAATGCTGATGAACTGGATAAGAAGTGGCTCATCTCAGCAGTGCCGACTGCCCATGTTAAGCCTCTTGAGGGCAGATATTGTTCTCATTGCCATTACTTTTTTCAATATACCTATGAAGTTCTTCTTTGGTCATAATATACCTCCGTATAGTTAGAGTCGGTACATTCGATCGAAGTTTCATACAGTATCTTTATTGTATCAAGATGAATTTTTAATATCAATACTTTTTCCAAAAAAATTGAGCTTATACGTAATTATGATATTCAGAACAGATCCAGCATACTGTCGAGATAGATCTCTTCACGGACAGTAAGCCAGTATTCGGGTTTTGTGAGATAATAAAGCAGAAATTCGAGATTGACAGCACTTCCGAGTCCTCTGCCTTCTATTTTGAAATTAGAAAAACCGAGGGGCAGATAGGTGTTGATGATGTCATCGATACTGATAAATCCGGGATTTTTCATTGCCTTTGAAAAACGGTATCCCTCTCCGGCATCAGGTGCGGTACAGATGTGATCGGGACAGTTCTCTCCGAGATTTTTTCGGCTGACATTTTCGTAGCACGCTTTTCTGTCTTTACAGTAAAACGAGCAGCATTCATTGCACAGGAATTCGACTTTATCCTTCCGGACCTGCAATAGGGTATCAAGTTTAGCGTACTGCTTATTGAGCCTGAAATCTGGAACAACATATTTAAAATCACTTCGTTCTGTTTCCTTTAAAAACTGATCAAAATCAGTCTGGACCTTTGTAGTTGATGAAACAAAATAAAGACCGGGATAATTCTTTTTAATATGTTCAAGCAGAAGGTCCGAGTGGATTATCACACCGTTCTGTACACCATTGTTTACGGCAAAAAGTTCACACAGGGCATTGCACTTCTTATCGGTGAGGTGTTCAGGTTTTAAAAGCGAATTGCTGAAAGTGAGTCTTGAAGAAATACCGTATTCATTCATAAGTGCGAGTACATCTTCAGCTTCACATTCGCCGAATCCGACTCGTCCGCCGCCCCAGATACAATCCGCAGGAGCACCATAGACAGATGCTATTTCACACCAGTCGTAGAAATACTCCCGGTGCTTACGGTACAGCGGCAGAAACACACTGTACATGTCATAGAATTCAAACAGTCCCGGAAGATGAAAATAAGCTCTGTTTTTTGCAGTGTTTTCCATATGTGATCATTCCATTTTCTTCAATTTTGCCGAGGTATTGAGTGTACTATAATCCATGATATATCATTCCTTGCTTGAACGTTTATTTGGTCAATTGACCGAAACCGCGTTTACGCCAGCTTGACCACCAGTGTAGCACTAAAACAGTCATCATGTATTTCGGCATAGACTTCTCCGCCCATGAGTGACATGAGCCGTTTGCAGATGAACAGTCCCAGACCGTTGCCCTGTATCTTATCGGCATTATTTCCCCTATGAAAACTCCCGAATATCTGCGGAAGTTCCTTTGCTTCGAGAGTACAGCCCGTGTTCGTTACCGTGATAAGCTCACAGCCGTCCATTTTATCGAAGCTTATCTCTATCCGCTTGCCGTCACCGTATTTGATTGCATTTTCGATCAGGTTTTGCAGACATTCAGCCAAACGGTCAGCATCGCAGGAAAGGATACAGTCATCGTATTTCTGTATGATAAATTCCGTCCCCGAAATACTGAGCTGAGGTGCATATCTTGAATGGATCCTTGTGATGATCTGACTAAGAAACGCCTCGCCCAGCGTTACCTCAAAGCTCATGAAGTCCTCACTTGCCGCTTTTGTGATCTCGCTGACAAACTGCTCGATCTCATCCGCACGGGCATTGATGCTTTCTGCGGCACTGCGGCGTTTTTCCTCGTCACTGTATATTCCCTTTGCAATAGCTTTTGCATTCAGCTTAATTGCAGAGAGGGGAGTTTTGATATCATGGGAGAGGGATAACAACAGCAGCTTCTTATCACGCTGCATGGATAGCTCCTTATTCCTGTCGTCCTCGATCTTTTCACGCAGGAGGTTGACACCCCATGTGAATTTTCCGAAAAAGCGACTTTTCTGTTCGGGTATCGGCACTGCAAGATTTCCCTTCGCAAGCTCCTGCGGAACATTGTTGAGCCTTCCGAATGGAGTGATAACATTCCGCCGGATATATCCAAATACACCGCACAGCAATAAAAATATAACTCCTAAAATACAATTGACAATGATCATCAGGCTGCGGTGGTTCCCAAGCGCATATTCCACACGGTACAGCGTCCCGTTTGCTTCGATGATAACATAGTGTTCATCGCTTTTATAGAGGTCATCACCCGTATACACTCCGGTGATATGGGGATAGCCTGCGAGGTCATAGCTGCCTGTTTCGGCTATCTCGTCCGCAAGACGTTTTGCTTCTACACGGTATTGTCCGTCAGCATATTTCCGGTTCTGTAACATGACGATATTCAACGCCGAAGCAAGTATCAGAAATATGGTGACTGCTGCAATACACAGTCTTCTGAATGCATTCATACAAACTTGTACCCCACACCCCAGACGGTCAGCAGACGGCTTGCGCTTTTCGGATCATCGCCCAGCTTCTGACGCAGACGATTGATATGCACATTAAGGGTTTGAAGCTCCGAATCGCTGTCGCTGCCCCATATTGTAGAAAACAGATATTCTTTTTTCAGTGCCTTGCCTTGATTTTCGATCAGGAGAGCAAGCAGGTCAAATTCCTTTGCAGCAAGTTCAACAGGCTTACCGTCGATCTCCACAGTCCTATTTGCAAGATTCGGCGTGACACCGCTTGCGGAGAGCATACTCCGCTGATACCTGCGCTTGAAGATGCCTTTGATCTTTGCAAGCAGAATGTCGATATCATAGGGCTTCTCTATGTAATCGTCAGCCCCTAAGTCCAATCCGTTCAGTTTATCTTCCTTGTCTGTTCTTGCACTGACGATAAGTATCGGCGTATCAGCATTCTCTCGCAGTTTTGAGCATACTGCAAACCCGTTCATATCAGGCAGATTTATGTCAAGTACCACGAGCCTTGCACCGTATCTCTCGAAAAGCTGTACAGCACGTTCACCGCTTTCCACTGCCGACACGGTATACCCCTCGGCGCGAAGAAAATCCGTAAGCAGAACACTAAGCTCCTTATCGTCCTCAACGATCAGAATATCGGTCATATAATCACCACCTACCACTATTGTACCATATCGGCAGCAATATTACAAGTATCACCAGCCTTGTTCCATCAGCCAGTTATTCAGTTCACGTTCACGGTCACGAAGCTCCTTGTCACCGCCATTAAAATGTCCCATTTCCTTTTCGCCCATGATACCGCCGTCCATGATGTAAAGAATTCGGCTGCACTTAGCGGCTACCTTGGGATCGTGCGTTACGCACATGATCGTTGTGCCGTCACGATTAAGGGAGAGAAGTTCGTTCATGACTTCATCAGAGCTGGAACGGTTCAGCGCTCCCGTAGGTTCATCGGCAAATATCATTTTGGGTGAGTTTATCATACTGCGGCAGATACACGCCCTCTGAAGCTGACCGCCCGATACCTCGTTGATGTCATTATCTCCCACATCGCCGATACCGAGCCTGCGCATAAGCTGCCTTCCGCGTTCCTCAGTCGCCTTGCGGCTCTCGGTGTTCCTTTTTGATTTGACTGCCGGAAGAATAATGTTATCCAGTACGGAAAGATTTTTCATCATATACATCTGCTGGAAGATAAATCCCATTTCATCCAGTCTGAGCTGTGAAAGTGACTTGTCCGAGAGTCTGGCAGTTTCTTTGCCGTTAAAGATGACCTCGCCCGCGGTCACTCTGTCCATTCCCGAAACGCAGTACAGCAGTGTGGATTTTCCGGAACCTGACGGTCCCATGATCGCTACCATTTCGCCCTCGGAAATAGTCAGGTCGATATTTTTCAGGACGTTATTCTGACGCTTGTTCACGATGTATGTCTTGCAAAGTCCTTTTGTCTGTAAAACGGTATTCATGATAATATCCTCCTTATTCAATAGAAGCGGTATCGCTTGCCTTGATGGTTTTCGTATAAAGCGCGGTAAGAAGCGTACCAATGAACGCCACACCGATCAGTATAGCAGGGCAGACTGCAAATATCTCAACAGCATCGAAGGCGATCCCTGTGGAGGATACGCTTCCGATCTGAGCGAAGATGAATGTGAGAAGTGCCTTACTCATCGGGAGTACGATCACAGATGCGAGAATGACCGCAATGACCGCAGTCATAACGAAACGCAGAGTATGCTGTCCAATCACAGAGCCATTCTGAAAGCCCACTGCTTTCATCAGTGCTATCTCGCTCTTTTCCTTGGAGATAAAGCTGCGCTCCATCAGTATCACGATCAGTGCTGTTACGATAACTGTCATGAGCATCATCATCTGCTTGACGCTGTTCAGCGTATCGGACATTTCGGTAAAGGTTTCCACCATCTTGGCGTTCGTGTAAATTTTTTCGCCGCCTGTTACTTCTTTCAGTTTTTCAATATTTCTCTCGATTTGCTTTTTATCAGGCGTTCCGTCGAACTGTATCTGAACACCCATGTTATTATTGATCTTCTCCAGATTCAGTTCTGCATCTTCACAAAGCCTTGCAGCCATACCATTATTGATAAAGGTTGAGAATGTACCTGTAATGATGAACTCCTTTTCAGTACCGCCAATATTGACCTTGATCCTGTCGCCGATCTCTGCCTCCAGTTTTTCCATAGCAGCAGAGGTAAGTGCTGCTTCATCGGGTTTCATCGGAGCGCTGCCGGCATCATAAACAAATCCGTCTGCCGGTGCATTTCTTGTGACAAGGTAAGAGATACCTGCGTTGTTATTGTTATGGGTAGTTGTATAGATACAGCTCATTGTGATGGTGGCTTTCCCCGGTATACCATTCTCTTCAAGCATTTTTTCCGTTTCTTTCACAAGAGATTTCCAGCCGTCATTGGTTTTCATGGATTCTTCCATAGCTTGTTTGATAGAGTCATTGTTGATCTCATTGTCAAGGATAGACGCATCTGTTTCAACAGGTATCCCGAATAAAAAGATCGGTTTATCGCTGGACAGTGTATTTGCCATATTGGACATGACTGTCATCATCAGAACGCACAGAGTAAATACGACTGTAATGATCGAAAACTGCTTAGGTGCGCTGAGAACATCATTGAGTGCCATAAAACCCGTAGCAGGGAGTTTTGAGCGTCCAAGGTGCATAACGCTTCTTTTTCCGAAACGTTCACCTGTCTGACCGCTGCGGACTGCATCAATGGGTGACATCTTTTTTATCCCTCTTGTGCATCCGTAGCTGAATAACAGCATCAGTACGATTACAGCGGCAGAACCGGCAATTCCGATCATGGTATTACTTCCGCTGAATACGATACTTCTTGATACCGATTTAAGAAGATAGCTGCTGAGTGGAATTGAGCCTGCATATCCGATCACAGAGCCGATAATAGCAATAGCCGCATATTTTGTGATATAAATACTGCGGATACCGCCGTTCTGAATGCCGACTGCTTTCATAACACCTATCTCACGGAATTCCTCCGAGATCGTAAAGCCGATGGCAAAACGAAGTGTTACAAATGCTGCGATCACAAGCAGGATACAAACTGCCAGCAGAATATAGGCAGTGATCATATCATACATAAAATAGCTTGAAAAGTGATCCTTTGTGTAAACAGAAATGCCTTCTGTATCTCCGGCCGCCTTTGTAACGGCATCAATGTCATTGGTTTTAACATATAAGGTCTTTTCTTTCATGAAAGCTGAGCTTTCCGATGCCTTGTTCATCTTATCCCAGTCAGTGCCATTGAGTATGATAAGGGGTGAGGAGGAATTATTAGTATCATGGGCAGCTGTTTTGAATATCCCCTCAAACCTGAGAGAAAAGGTTTCCTCAGCGATAGTGACAGTCAGAATATCACCCTTTTCCAATGAAACACCTTGCAGGAAATTCTTTGTGCAGTAGAAGCTTTCTTCAGGAACACCTGTGATCTCACGATCTTCAGCATCAAAATATTTACAGCCAAACTCCTTATCAGAGAAAAAGCCTGTTCCGTTGATAAGGTCCTTGTGTTTTTCTCCGTTCAATTTGAAATGATCCGGTGTCAGGTAGAATCCCTCTTCGACCTTCACTTTTTCCACTTCGGGGAGAGCGATGAGTTTCTTATCCAGATCCTGATCAAACGGCATACTGATCTTTACATCGGGGGCATCCGAGGTCTTTATAAAGTAATCAATGCCGCCCGTTACTGCGACGATATTGTTCAGACTTGCCGCCGCAAGCATTGAGCACAGTATCACGAACAGCAGCAAAATGATATTCATTGTCTTCTTTCGTTTCAGATCTTTTTTAAGTATTCTCCAGAACATAGTTCATTCCTCCGTATCTTGTATCGGTGTTCTCTATGCTTTGATTATAACACGGAAATTCTTAACAAGTCTTTAACTTTTGAAAAGCTGCAAGGTTACGATAAAAAACCGCCTGAATAACGGTGAGATCCGATACTCAGGCGGTTGATAACCAATATTTTTTATCAGTGCCAAGTCCCCATAAAGGGGACTCGGCTTTATAAGAGAGTGGATTTATAAAGGCGTCAGAATATGTTTGCATCCCACTTCTGTATCTCGAGTGCATCAAGAGGAGTAACGCCGTCGCCGTCGCCGACGATATCAGCAACCTCAAAGCCTTCTTCATACATAGGATATTTCTGAGAGTTAGCAATAAACTGGAGTATTGTCAGAGCATCAGCAAGTCCGACCTCGCCGTCAACATTGGCATCTCCTTTTTGAGAAGAGTAACCATTGTTAGTGTAATGATGCTTTATTTCAATATTATACTCAGGTACATCCCCTTCACAATTCTTACAATAATCATTATAAAAATTTGAGTTATATACAGTTAATAAACAGCACAGATAATTATGTGCTTTTATTTCTGCTTCCTGAGCCGGAGAGACAACTGTATCATTTGCTAATTTTGAATTTTTAAACGATATGTATTCTTCGTCTATATCAAAAAACATTGAATCCCAACCTGAGCTTAAATCATCGAATCCATAATATTCAAGACTATAAAATGGGATGAACTCGATAGTTCCGTCTTCTTTTTCATAGGTTGACCACGTTCTCAATTTCATTATCTCATCTTCACTGCGAGAGGTCTTAAAGGTTCCTGAACCGCCTCTGTTATTTTCTTTTTGCCATTTATAAGAAGCTGTAATGTCCAATGAGCAGCCATTTAATGTCGACCATGAAACTTGTTTATATATGGTTTTCATAAGATCATTTTTTATGATTCCGTTTTCCACAGATCGTCTTGTGAAATCTTTTCCGATTTCCTGACAGTATTCATAATACTCTTCAGCCAGTTCACTCTCACTAAGCGAATTGAAATAGGAATAGTTTTTTATAACATCATCTTCCGCACTGACGTTCATGATAGTCGTGCCTATATCTGAATGCCTATTGAACTCATCATCATTATTACCTCGAACACTTCCTAAACCATAATGTTCAGCGTAATATTTATTATCAGCTTCTATATCTTCTTGTGATACAGGTTCATATGTACCAACTATTGCTTGTATTTCAGACAGCGGAATCGGATCATGCCTCTGTAACAATTCATATAATTGCTTCTCTTTTTCAGTGTAATCATTTACAGAATGATAGAGTTCCGGTTCATCAAAATCAATATTTTTTTCATCTGCAATTGCACTTAACGGAACAAAAGCTGAACTTGCTACAATTGAAGCAGCTACTAACGATGTAAATAACTTTCTCATAGTAAGACCTCCTTGAATGTAATGTTTACATATTTTGAATGAGGGTTTCATATCCATTGCCATTACCTCCTTTACTAAAGCATTTATCTGCTTCTATAACTTAGTCTTTTCAGAACAAAAAAAGTCTCACCTTTTTTTAAACTTTGTAAAGCTGCACAAATTTTCCTTGGATAATTGTATGTTTCTGCTAATAGCTTTTTGTCCGCACTGCAAGGAACATGATATTACCGAATGTGAGTATGGCTACGGAGCTGTTACCCCTTGCAGAATATATCTTGGTGAAAGGACCATTGGCGAAGTAAAAGGGGACAGTAAAAGCGGCTTTGAGGTCTTGATGCCTGAATATGATGTCTTTGTGAAATTAGACAGCGGAGATGATCTTTTGATGCAGGCAGCAAATATCGTCAGTCTCAGGATAAAGCGCTGACCGTATCATCGTTGTAAAATCCGACGTGTCAGTTCTGCCATATTTCTACGGGACTGGTTTCGTATATCAGGATCATGGCATCGTACATTTCTGTAGGGGCATAGTTCAGCTGATAGCTCTGCTTCAGGAGACGCATCATTATGTTGTACTGCTCACCGAGTGTGCCTGTTTTCATGGGACTGTTTACGATGTGATACATGGGATCACTTTCGCTTATAGCAGTCATATCCAGATAACAGCCGTCCTTGCCGTACTGTTTTGCCTGATAAGCAAGCGGATCATCCGAGCAGAATTTATGGACCTTTCTGCTGCCGTCATTGCCTGAGGGAAGATTATCTCTGGAGATGTAGAAATCGGTGCCTATAGCAAAATATTCATTGCCCATTTCCTCGTGAAGGAACTTGCCGAGGAATGTGAATTTGGTGGACTGGTTCTTGGACATATGACCGTTGTGGCAGGCAAGCATGAGTCTGCCGTTATGCTCTTTCTCTTCGATCTCAAGAACACGTTCAACGTTTTCCTTCATCTTTGTATCACGGTAGTAAGCAGAAAAACGTTCTTTTTCACGGTAATCAAGATAGCATCTGAGCATCTCGTCTGCATTACGGACTGTCTCGAACTTCTCCTTGCCGACTGCTGCTTCGTATGAATCACAGCTTTTGTCCATATCTTCTGCGACATCATCGATAAGTTCTATCATTTCATCATAGTCTGCAATATTATATGAGTCTTCTTCTGTTCCGAAAAGCTCGTCGAACTTAGCGGAATAATCTGCCGCTTTATCGGGAGCTGCCTGAGCGTAGAAATCCTTGATAAGCTGAACATTGCACATATCGTTCTGTATATCTGCGCCGTAGAGACGAACCTTGTCATCTTCTGCAGCGGTCTCGTTATAGTCATGCATCCACTCCACAAGCTCGCACATCTCATCGGTGTGGTATATACGGTATCCGAGTTTTTTTGTTACCTCCTCAGCTGTTCCCTCGCCGCCGTTAATGTATTCATTTGCGAGAGCGCATCCGCCGAAATCTCCCTCAATGATAAGGGCTCTGACGTTGGTTGTCTCTACAAGTCTTTTGAATACCGTAAGTTTAAGCTGCTGGAATTCACTGTTGCCGTGAGTTGCTTCACCTAAAGCTATCACTCTTGCATTTTCGGGAACTGTGAGTTCATTTACTGCGGTCACGTTATCGCTGAAAGTGCTTATCTTCTCAGGTCTGTTAAGAACCTTTGCTGTTATGCCTGCACCTATTGCTGCTATCATAAGTCCTGTGATGATAAAAGTCTTTTTCTTCATTTGTGTATTCCTCCTGAGATTATTGTTTTATTGAACCTTTATTCGTATCTGCTTTTTTGCCCGAAAGAGCAAAATGAGCTTGACATGAAGAATTTGCGCTCCCCGAACAAAGTTCGGGGCAATAACCACCTTTAGGCGGTTATTGAGTACACATTTATTATAACTCAGTTATGATGATCTGTCCTGTTTTTTATATTACTGAACATTACAATATTGAAATGTTGAAGATCATTCTCCTTCACTGCTATGGTTGAAACAGTTAGGGATACGATAAGTTCAGCGTTTTTTGCGGATTTATCATTTAAACGGATAAAGCGTACTGTTTATTTCGCCTGTGCGGTTTGTACAGCAGTAAACTTGTATGTTTGTGCAAGACGCAGAAAACAACAAGTGAACATTGATTTTCGGAATTACTTGTTGTACAATTATTTTATAGACATATCTTTAGGGGGGGGCTAACATATGAAAAAAAGAATTATAGCACTGTCAGCGGCGCTTGCACTGTCATGCACATGCATCGGAGAAGGTACATCGTTCGCTGATTATGATTACTATTCGCCTTATGAATATGAATCTGATTATGAACTTGAAGCTGAAAGGATATTTAACAAGGATGGATTTGAGTATTTAAAATATGATGACAGCATCAGGATACTCTCTTATAACGGTGGAAATGAAAAAGTTATTATCCCCGACCATATCGACGGGCTTCCCGTTACTGACATACAGCCTTACGTTTTCAATAACAAAGACTGCCCTGTAAAGTCTTTGACTATCCCGGGGACGATTAAAAATCTCCCAAACTATTTATGCGAAATGAGCGACTCTCTTGAAGAGGTCATTATACTGCCGGGAGTTGAAAGCCTTGGTGCTTTTTCTTTCTCAAACTGTCCGTTACTGAAAAAAGTTGAATTGCCTGAAGGTCTGCTTGATCTGGGCGATGGTCAATTCTCATATTCAGGAATAGAAAGTATCACGATCCCTGATTCGGTAAAAACTATTCCCTATGAATTTTGCAGTTACTGCAAGGAGCTTAAGGAGATAAAGCTTTCCGAGAATATCACCACAATTAATTACTCTGCTTTTTCCGATTGCACGGCAATTGAGCATATCGATCTTCCTGAAGGACTGGAAATGATAGATGGAATGGCTTTTGCATACTGCACTTCACTAAAGGAAATTACTATTCCGGACAGTGTGAAAGATATCATGTACAGTGCATTTTTATGCTGCACCAGTCTTGAAGAGGTAAAGCTCGGAAGCAATTTACAGTTTATAGATGAAGGCGCCTTTTCACGTACTAAAATAAAATCTATAGATATTCCTGCATCTGTGATAAGTATCGGAAACGGTGATAAGTTTCCTTTCAGTGAGTGCAAATATCTTACAGATGTCAATATAGATGATGATAATAATATATATTATGATATAGACGGTGTTCCGTTCGCGGCAGATCCTTTTTACGGAGTTGATCCTGAAATTACGGAGAGAAATGATGATCTTCTTTTTATCCCGATCGGAAAAAGCGGAGAGTTAAGCTTCCCCGACAACTATGACGGATACGATAAATTATTTATCGGACTGAATAAGAATATAACATCTTTTTCCGTAAGTGATTCAAATAAAAAGTATAAGTCGGTCGACGGCTGTATCTATACAAAGGACGGAAAAGAAATGGTACTTTTCCCGACAGGCAGAACAGGCGAATTCACTATACCCGAAGACGTTGAAGTCATCAGAAATGCGTTTCAGAATATCGACCTTGATAAGCTGACTATCCCTTCAGGTGTAAAGGAACTGAATTGCTGTTCGATAAGCGGAAAAGTGGGAGAGCTTATCATAAACAGCGATGAACTGGATATTGACGGTGGCAGGGATGTTTCTGAATACTGGAAGTATATACGGATCGTAGATTCATTTTATTATTCCAACGATGATTATTATAATGATGATATTGATCGTAATGACCTGCTTGTCCTTCATATCGGCAATGAAGAACTTGAACTTCCCGGAAATTGTACTCTTAATGCCTCACATATAATCGGCAATAACCTGAAAAAGCTGTCATTTCGTTCGGGTTCCTGCGTAGATATCATAACACTGCCTAAAAAAACTGTCCTGACTGAGCTGTCATTTTCGCCTGATATAGATGAACTGTATATCAAGGAAGGAGCAAATGTAAAAGAACTCGTCCTTCCGAAGGGAAAGACAGTTATAAAATCCCGTTCATTTTCAAACAAAAAAGACCTTGAAAAAATATATGTAAAGGGTTCGGCAGTGATAGATAGTCTTGCATTTACAAACTGCGATAAGTTAAGCTCATTGGTTATAGACGGTACCTCGTCCATAGGATATAATGCTTTCCACTCGGACACCGCACTGGAAGAAGTTACTTTTAAGCAGAAAGCGGAGATAGCCGATCATGCCTTTTTTAACTGTTCTTCACTTACAAACCTGAATATATCGGATGATTCCGTTCTGACCGACGATGCCTTCTGCGGCTGTAAGTCTCTTATGATGCTTAACGGCAAAGAAGTTGTAGAGGGAAGCAGCACTGAGTTTGCTGAGGAATATGATTCTTTTATCAGGAATAACTTTTACAGAGGTACAGATGTCGGATTCCTGAACCGTTGGATATTAAACAATGCTAAGAAGGTCGTATCCGAGGTCACAGACGAGAACATGTCTGACATAGAAAAAGCAAAAGCCCTTCACGACTGGGTATGCAATAATACGGAGTACGCTAAGGCAGACAACGATGATGCCGAAAATCACGCTGATACATCCGTATTCATGGACGGTATCGCTGTTTGCGAAGGCTATGCAAGAACTTATAACCTTCTGCTGAATGAAGCAGGTCTTGAGACCTGTTATGTGAAAACCAAGGACCATGCGTGGAACATAGTAAATATAGGCGGAAAAAACTTCCATATAGATACTACATGGGACGATGTTTACGGGAATTATGACTGGTTCATGCTTTCGGATGAACAGATATTAGAGCCTGAGGGAACGCATAATCAGTGGCGCCAGTTCAAGCCTTCACCGCTTCACTCTTTCCAGACCGTAGAGCTTCCGAAATGTGATACGGTCATGGGAGATATCAACGGCGACGGAGCGTTTACAACTCACGATATAAAGCTTCTCGGTCCTTATATTGCGGAAGAACCTGACTATAACGTTGCTGCCGACCTCGACTGCAACGGAAAGATATCTGCCGCAGATATCTCGGCAGGCTACAAAAAGCTGTCTATCACTATGGGCGATGTGAACGAGGACGGCGAAGCAAGTCTTGCGGACGCACTATGCATATTGCAGTATACAGCCAACAGTTCAAAATACGGTCTCTCGGCAAAGGCTCTCAGGAATGCGGATGTTTACAACAACGGTGACGGTGTAACTCCTATGGATGCACTGGCGATACAGCAGCTTGATGCAAAGATAGTTAATTCACTTCCGTGTTCATACCTGATAGACGGAAAAACCTTTTCTGCTGAATAAACAATGCTCCGACACGTTGGTGCGGAGCCGCACCGAACGATATAATGAGAGAATTTAGGAATTATTATTCCGTAAATAGTCTTATCCCTGTGTGACAGCGGGGATAAGACTTTTTTATTGTGACACCCGTCGGAGTTTTCGGGATAAAAAAAGTAACCGCCTTTTGGCGGTTACTCAGTACACACTATTAGTCGGGATATTCAAAGATCATGCTCTTTATGGATATCATCCGAAATGCTTACCGGAATTTGTACATCTCAAAGACTGTTATCGCTGCGATAACAGTGATGTTGCCTAAAGCGTTTGTGATATACCGGAAAATGCGGCGCTTTTCTGAAAGAACTCCCACAAGAGCCGATATTGCAGCTGCTGCACATACGGTCATACAAATCGTCTGCGATATGCCTATGAATGCAGAGACTGCACTGCTCATGATGCCGTTACTGCTTACGTAAACGGTGTATGTGATGAGTAATATCAACACAGAAGCAAGCCACGCTGTCTGTCCTGCCTTCATTATTGCGGAACCCTTGCAAGGGCTGTAAGCATTGTGCTTTTTCAGCTTGCGGCGTATGAGCATGAGGTAAACGGCAGCAACGGCGAGCAGGAGATAAGCCGTAAACAGGCAGAGCTCAGCAGTATAGCGGGGCTCCAAAACTCCGCTGTGGGCAGGCATATTTACGAGCTGAGCATAAGAGAGGACCGATGTGCCGTCATTATAGTCCTCTGTTCCCATAAGTATGGCGCCCTCTTCAACAGCATTGAAATTTGTCTGTTTGATGAGTCTTTTCTTGCTTTCTTTATTAACATCTGAAAGTCCGTATTCATCTTCTGCATCATAAATCAACTGATATGCACCGCTGCCGATGCTCTGAACATGCTCTACTCTGACCGCATTAAAGAATGTGATGAATTTAAGTATACCTGTACGCGGAAGCTCCGCAGGCAGATAATACCTGCTGAGTTTAACATCCTTCGATGTACTGTCAGCGTATTTCTGCGAAGAAAGCGTACCGAAGAACCATTCGGGGAAGTCAAGGAAGTAGTGATTATCGTCGTCAGACTGATTTATCATCACCACAAGTCCGAGTCCGGACTCGGGATCAAGGAGCATTTTTACATGGCTTGCCGCAGTTGCTCCCTCGTGACCGTATGTACGGACGGCGAATTCCTGACACTGCAAGCCGTGAGCGGACAGGGGAATATCCGATCCGCCGTAGAATGATGTGGCACTGAAGAGCTCCCTACGGGTATCGGCACTCTGAAACAGCGGAGAATCTTCATCCAGCAGAGCCTGAGAAAAAGTCATCAGGTCGGGAAGTGTGCTTACTGCGGAGCCTGCCGGATAGAGGGTAAGATAGTTCAGACAAGTGCCCTTGTCTGTCAGAGCTGCACCCTTTTCGTATGTCTTCATTTTCCTGCGCTGTTCATATACCCACGGATTATCACTGTGAGTCGGGGCTATGGAAGTGTGCTCCATTCCGAGAGGTTCAAGTATATGTTCATGAACGTAGCCGCAGTAGTCCTGTCCCGCAGCGCACTCGATAACATAGCCTGCAACAGCCGCACTGTAAAGTGAACCGACAGGTACCTCACCGGGACGGTAGACCTGTAAAGGCTCGGCTGCTTGAAGCTCGTCGGCAAGGGACATTACAGAAGCCTCGTCCTTTTTCCAAATCTGAGATGAGCTTTCCTGCCAGCCTGCGGTGCCATTCATCAGATCGATCATAGTGATAGGTTCATCGTAGGTGAGATGCCTGAAGAATCCGTCAGGCAGGTAGTCCCTGATGTCACGGTCAAGGTCAAGCTTTCCCTGTTCCCACAGCTGCATTGCGCTTACCCATATAAGAGTCTGCGAGACCTCTCCCCATTCAAATACCGAGTTCTCATCGGTATGGGCATTCAGTGCTGCATCGGTACAGGCATAATATCCTGTGCAGAGGACTTCATCGGCGTTGAATGCACCTATCGCGGTAGCTCCCCACTTTTTTTCAGCCATATCTATATCGTTTTCCTGAAAATCAAGCAAAAATTCAAAATCGCTCTGACTTACTCCCGAAGGGAAAACGATATCCTCGGCTCTTGCAGAGAGTAAAGGCGGATTCAACAGTATAGCTGCGGAGCAGAGAAGTGAAGCCGCAATTCCGAGTAGTTTTTTCATAGAGTATCACCTCACAGCTCTTTGTCTTCGTATTCGCATACGGTGCATATATATCTGTAGGTCACTGACAGTGCAGCAATGGTCAGAAATGCAGCAAAAAGCAGTATTCCGTCGGCAGCATTTCCGAGTATACGCATAAGGTCAGCGACGAATTCAAGCAGAGGGATAGTTGGAAGAAGATCTGCAAAAACGAGCAGGAAAAGGAATATAAGTAAACCCGAAACGACGACAGCACGGATATATTCTTTCATCCCTGCCTTGCGTATCCCGCCTGTTTTCGCTTCTCCTGTCGACTTTCCGACGTTTGAGAAGTACTTTCGCAGTTTGCCCGAGATGATAACAGCTCCTGCTGAAAATGCAGCGGCATAGGGTGCGTTGAATGATGAAAGGAAGAGTATGATGCCCTGATGCTGCTGATTTATGACCGCAAGGACCATAAATACATAGAACAGCAGACTTATCCCCGTATACAGCGACATTGTCAGCAAAAAGCGTGAATCTGCAACATCCTTTCTGCTTACGGGAAGGACGGTGTTCAATCTCTCGCAGTGGTATTTCATCTCATTCCCGAACAGCATGGGCACTAAGAAAAAGCTCATGAGAGGCGGTAGGAGTATCGCCATAAACGGTGCAATATAGGTCATTGCACCGAATGTGAGGCACATTATAAGTACGATCAGCTTAAGATTGTTCCTGCCGCCGTTCATCATGATAAGGTCAGCGCGCATAATTGAGAATATTCTTTTTCTGTCATTATTCATTTTCGTATCCTCCTATATCTCACGCTCAGACACTATGCGTGTCGTTATCTCGCCGAATACAAGACAGACTGCAAGCATTGCTGCATTGGAAGCTGCGCCGAATATTACGGACTTGCTGACGGATATTGCTGCATAGTTCTCTGTCATTTGCATCAGATGAAACTGCGGTATCAGCGTGGTGTGCGATGAGAGTAAATATATTCCTCCTATCACAGCCGACAGCGCTGCGATACCTATCATCACCGAACGGAAGAGGTTTTCCCTGCCGTATATCTGACTCATCATTTCCATATAAGCCTCAGCTATGCAGCAAACCGCAGCTACAGCAAATACAGCAAGATACACTACAGCAGGAGTGTCATATATCATGTGCATATAGGTAAGCATTTCTCTGCTTCGTTCCGCACTCCGATCGATATTGAATATGAGCTTGTTAAGATTCAGTATCGTTGATGAAACTGCAATTACCAGTTCTGTTAACTCACATATCAGAAATGCTGCAAATATGTATATGAACCTTGCCCTTGTGACGTTTCTGCGGTCGACGGGAAGAGTGCCGTAGAGCTTGCTGAACCCGTTCCTTTCGGCGATATCCTGCAAAGGATAAACGAAACCGAATACACAGAAGGTTATCATTACAGCGATAAGCGGTGACAGAAGCATGCTAAGGACCATACAGAACAGTATGACAAATATCAGTTCTCCCATGGAAACAGAGCTCATCGTAAGAAAATCAAAGCGTATCACTTTCAGTATGTCCTGCATTCTTAGCCTCCTTAGCGATGTATACCAGTATTTCATCGATGCTTGCCTTTTCGCACACCAGCGTTTCGGGCAGAGATCTCATATCTTCAGTTCTAATCATAGCCTCAAAACCGTTGCGATAGCTGTGAAAGCCTATCATACGTTCCTTCAGTCCTTCGGGGATAGCGTCCTCATCACCCTTGACAACGGCATAGCTCTCTGTAAGGTCGTCCTTGCTGCCTGTGAACCATACCGTGCCGTTATGGAGGATAGTTACATAGTCGGCAATACGTTCAACATCAGCGGTTATATGAGTGGAGAAGAGTATTCCCCGGTTCTCGTCGAGAATGTAGTCCGAAAGTATATCGAGAAGCTCATCACGGGCAACGGGATCGAGTCCGCTTGTAGGTTCATCGAGAATGAGAAGTTCGGGCTTGTGTGCGAGAGCTATTGCTATCATAAGCTTCATTTTCATTCCCTTTGAAAAGTCACCGACACTGCGGTCATCGGGCAGGCTGAACCGCTTCAGTGATGCGAAGAAATCATCACTGTTCCAGTTCTTGTAGAAGGGACGTATCTGCTGTTCTATCTGCTTGGCGGTGAGATGCTCGGCAAGGTACATGCTGTCGAAAACCACGCCAAGACGCTGTTTGATCTCGATGGAGTCCTTTACACTGTCCAGTCCGAATACGCTTATGCTTCCGCTGTCTGCCTTAGTCATATTCATAACGGAACGGATCGTTGTTGTCTTGCCTGAGCCATTCTGTCCGACAAATCCCATGATATAGCCTTTCGGCAGGGCAAAGGTAACGTTCTTCAGCGAGAAGTCTCTGTAAGTTTTGCATAGTCCGTTTATTTCAAGAATGTTTTCCATATCAGTCCTCCATAAATTTTTTCAGGGCAGCAGCGATCTCGTCATCGGTGAGCCCTGCATTCCGTCCGTTTTCGATCGCTTTTTGCAATCCTTCTTCCATTTCAAATAGCATACGCTCTCGAAGCAGTTCGTTGTTGCGCGGCGCAACATAGTAGCCCTTGCCTGTTATAGAGGTTATGAACCCCTCGTCAAGGAGATCGTTGTAGGCTCTTGTTGTTGTTATAACGCTGATCTTTAGATCACGCGCAAGCTGACGGATAGAGGGAAGCTGTTCGTCCTCCCTTAACGAACCGTCGAGTATCTGCGCTTTCATCTGCTGCTTTATCTGCTCGTAGATCGGCAGTTCTGATTTATTCTTTATTACAATGACCATAATTACTTCCCTCTGTTATACTGTATATGTGACTATATATACAGTATAACATGCCAGACACCTTTTGTCAAGAGGAGATTACAAGAAATGCGTTCTCAATATCTGTAACAAGTAGGTTATTGCCGCAAACATCGTTCCGGAAGTCCATATTCTACCCAATACTCTGCGCCTGAAACAAAAAAACTCCCGAATATTCGGGAGTTTTTCCTTGTGAATCCATATCGTTTCACCTTTATGGAGCTGATGATCGGACTTGAACCGACGACCTACGCCTTACCAAGGCGTTGCGCTACCGACTGTGCCACATCAGCAATTCGACCTTAATAATTATACACTAAGAGGAAAGAAAAGTCAATAGAGGCGGAATATATTTTACTGATTTAATTAAAGCGCCGCCCTTGACATTTTGTGAAAGATATGTTATCATAGTAAAAAAGCTATGAACGGATAAAGCCTGTGCAGAGCCTGATACAGAGAGTTCCCGTGTGGTGGAAGGGGATGAGGGCGCAGAGGAAATTACATTCGGGAGCTGCCGTGCCGAGGTCGGCTGAGGGTAACTCAGCAAATGAAGTAGGTTCGGACGGGTAAGCCCGTTACAGCGCAATGAGGTGCGTATCCACGCATAAAACAGGGTGGTAACACGAGTAAATTCGTCCCTGACATTCCTTTGCGGAGTGTCAGGGCTTTTTGTTTGATCGCGGGGAGAAAGCTATGAAGGTAGAGCTGAAAAAAGCAACTGTAAACGATGCACGCTGTATATGGGAAATGCAGGTCGAGGCTTTTTCCGGACTTTATACAAAGTACAATGACACTGAGACTAATCCTGCTGCGGAAAGTCTTGAACGAATGATAGAACGTCTTGAACAGCCTTTCACATACTACTACATAATAGAAGCTGACAGTAAGAGTGTCGGTGCAATTCGGATAATAGACAAAGGAAAGGGTTCTGCTAAGAGGATATCGCCTGTTTTCGTTCTTCCGGAGCACAGACATAAGGGCATTGCAGGGAAAGCGGTTCTCGAAGCCGAAAAGATTCATGGCGGTAACTGCTGGGAGCTTGATACTATCCTGCAAGAGGAAGCACTGTGCCGTTTTTATGAAGAGCTTGGATATAAGCGGACTGGCAAAACTGAGATTATAAACGAAAAACTTACGCTTGTTTTTTATAGGAAGATGAGAGCAGATGAAAGGTCGTGATAAACATGAAAACGCCCGACGTTTTCATTGCTTATGCAAAGTGTGGTGGATATAAGTGAAGAAATATACTATCATAGGCGGAGTCAATGGTGTAGGAAAGAGCAGTCTGACGGGAGTTCTTGTAAGGAAGAACAGTGACCTCGGACTTGTCATAGATACAGACAAGATAAATGCTGAATATGGCGGCGATCGTATAAAAGGCGGAAAAGAGGCGATACGTCTTATTGATGAATGCATCAGAAAAGGGATAAGCTTCACTCAGGAGACAACGCTCTCAGGTGTAAGAACGCTGAAAACTATCAGACGTGCGATCGAAGCAGACTATTACGTAAAGCTGTGCTATATCGGCGTAAGCTCATGCGAAGAAAGTCTCAGCCGCATCGAAAACCGAGTAAGAAAAGGCGGACATGATATCCCGTCGGAGGATGTTAAGCGCCGTTATGACAAGCGTTTCAGCGACCTTGCCGCTGTTCTGCCCTATTGCAGCGAAGCTGAATTCTGGGATAACGAAAACGGTTTTTCCCAGGTCGGCGAATACAGGAACGGGATACTGACGGTCTATGACGGAAGTATTCCCCAATGGCTCACAGAATTAAAACAATATCTTATTGATAACAATTAATAAGGAGGCCTTGGTATGATACTGTCAGATAAGACGATAACAAGGATGCTCGCTGAGGGAACTCTCAGGATAGAGCCTGTCACTCAGGAGCAGATACAGCCTGCAAGCTGCGATATAAGGCTGGGAAACACTTTCGGTGTGGTTGAGGACACTCCCTCCGGTATCATTACTCTCGGTGAAGAAATAAAGTACCGGACCATTACTGCGGACAAGTATCTCATCCTGCCGGGACAGTTCGTCCTTGCAACTACTATGGAGTATTTTGAACTCCCTGATGACCTCACCGCCTTTGTGGAGGGAAGGAGCTCCCTTGGCCGCATGGGATTGTTCATTCAGAATGCCGGGTGGGTAGACCCAGGATTCAAGGGGGAGATAACCCTCGAACTCTACAATGCCAACCGGTGCGCCATAGAGCTCACAGCAGGCCGGAGAGTGGGACAGCTCGTTTTCGCTAAAATGGACGCTCCTGCACTTGTCCCATATAATGGAAAGTACCAGGGACAGACCGGCGCTACCGGGTCAAGAGTTTTCCTTGACATAGACGCATGATTTTTATGTGATAGATAAGGGTGTTGTAGGGGCCGCCTGTGGCGGTCCATGGTGCTTACGAAGAACTAAGAGCTAACGGCTAATACAACTAATTACGCATTACGAATTAAACAGAAGGTGGAGCTTTCTCTCCTGACGCACTACGATCAGTGGACCGCCGAAGGCGGCCCCCTACATACTAAATCTGAGCAGAACAAAAAATAGCTAACGGCTATGGATGAAGACAAATTCTGATTTATGGGAGCTATAATGTTATGATAAGAGAAATTGTTGAAAGTGATTTTAATGAGCTTTTTCGTTTATATATGCAGTTGCACGATAATCCGTTTCCTGATAAGGACGACAGAATTACAGCAATATGGAATAATATACTCAACGACCCAAATCATCATATAATTGTCGCAGATGAGAACGGGCACCTTGTTTCTTCATGTGTTTGCGTTATAATTCCAAATCTAACACGAGGACAAAGACCCTACGCCTTTATTGAAAATGTTATTACTGATAGAGAATACCGGAAAAGAGGCTTTGCGACAGCTTGTTTGAATTTTGCAAAAGAAATTGCTCAGCGTGATAATTGTTATAAAATGATGCTATTAACAGGCTCCAAGGAAGAAAGCACACTTAAGTTTTATGAACAGGCAGGATATAATAAAAATGATAAAACAGCCTTTATTCAATGGATATAGGTTATGAATTACATTGCTTATGAAACCAATACTGATAAATAATAAAAAGGAGAAATAATTATGACCACTTTTGAAGAACTTAAAAGACGAGGACTCCTCGCACAGCTCACAGACGAAAAGGAGATAGAGGAGCTTGTAAACGCAGGCAAGGCTACATTCTACATCGGATTTGACCCTACAGCGGACTCTCTCCACGTAGGACACTTCATGGCACTCTGCCTTATGAAGCGACTCCAGATGGCAGGCAACAAGCCTATCGTACTTATCGGCGGCGGTACTGCAATGATAGGAGACCCTTCAGGCAAGACAGATATGCGTAAGATGATGACTCCCGAGACTATTCAGCACAACGTTGACTGCTTCAAGAAGCAGATGAGCCGTTTCATCGACTTCTCAGAGGACAAGGCTATCATCGTTAACAACGCTGACTGGCTCATGAAGCTGAATTACATCGAGCTTCTCCGTGATGTCGGAGCACACTTCAGTGTAAACCGTATGCTCTCACACGAATGCTACAAGCAGAGAATGGAGAGGGGACTCACATTCCTTGAATTCAACTACATGATAATGCAGAGCTACGATTTCCTTGAACTCTTCCAGAAATACGGCTGTAACATGCAGTTCGGCGGCGACGACCAGTGGGCAAACATGCTTGGCGGTACAGAGCTTATCAGACGTAAGCTCGGCAAGGACGCTTACGCTATGACTATAACTCTTCTCCTCAACAGTGAGGGCAAGAAAATGGGCAAGACCGAGAAGGGTGCAATATGGCTCGATCCCGAAAAGACAACTCCATACGAGTTCTTCCAGTACTGGAGAAACGTTGCTGATGCAGACGTTATCAAGTGTCTTAAGATGCTCACATTCGTACCTGTAGAGCAGATAGAGGAAATGGAAAAGACTATGGAAGGCGCACAGTTCAACGAGGCTAAGGAGCTTCTTGCATACGAACTTACAAAGCTTGTTCACGGCGAGGAAGAGGCTGAAAAGGCAAAGGCAGCTTCAAAGGCACTCTTTGGCGGCGGCGGTTCGGACGAGAACATGCCTGTTGCAGAGATAGAGGCTTCAGAGCTTACAGACGGCGCTATGGGACTTCTTACCGTACTTGTCAAGGCAGGTTTCGCACCTTCTATATCAGAGGCTCGCAGACTTGTACAGCAGGGCGGTATCACAGTCAACGATGAGAAGATGACCGATCCAAAGGCTCAGATAAAGCTTGAAGGAGAAACTATAATCCGCAAGGGCAAAAAGGTATTCAAAAAGGTAGTTGTGAAGTAATATCGGTTTGTAGGGGCGCACATAGTGCGCCCTTTTAGTTGTCTGTAATCAGAAAGCAGTAAGCAGTAGGGGCGCATTCCGTGCGCCCGTCGATACACGTACAACCACATGCAACCTTGATACCCTGTAGGGACGACCATTGGTCGTCCGCATGTATAATGTAAATGCAGATGAGAACGGACGGCGAATCGCCGTCCGCACAGTAATCAGAAAGCAGTGTAGGGGCGCATTCCGTGCGCCCGTCGATACACGTACAACCACATGCAACCCTGATACCCTGTAGGGACGACCATTGGTCGTCCGCATGTATAATGCAAATATGGATGAGAACGGACGGCGAATCGCCGTCCCTACAATGTTCTATTCATATTTATTGTGGATATCAAGGGCGCTCGAAAAGCGCCCCTACAAATTAATTTCAAATCCGTCCCCGACAGGAGACACCACAATTATCATTTATTCATTAATTCTGCACGATATGTTTCAGAATATGCACGATTTATCATTGAAATGGTCTGGCGGTTATGTTACAATTGTATTGTAAAAAAAATACGGTGACAATGTCACCATGAGAGGGAGTAATTACATGAACCACAAAATAATGAGAAGATGCCTTTCAGCACTGATATCAGGCATGCTTATCGCTTCATGCGGCTCTGCGGCTTTACCGCTCAGCGGAAATGCAGCAGGAAATCTCATCAAGAATTCAACTTTTGAAAATGGTACCAAAGACTGGGGTACCTATAAGGAAAGCGGCGGAAGCTGCGCTCTTTCCACCGATGACGGCAGACTTGCTCTGACTGTAAAGAACGTTGGAAAGGTAAACTACGCAGTTCAGGTATACTACGATATCATTCCGCTTTATAAGAACGGTGTATACCGCCTTAAGTACGACATCTCATCAACAGTTGACCGCTTCGTTGAGGGTATGATACAGATGAACGGCGGCGACTACAGAGCCTATACATGGAAGGGACTTAATCTTACTTCAACTCCTCAGACAGTAGACTATGAGTTCACTATGGAAGAGGAAACAGATATCATGGCTAAACTCGTGTTCAACTGCGGTATACAGGAGAAGTACGAGGGCGAGCTTCCCGAGCACACTATCTACATCGATAACGTTTCTCTCGAACTCATTGACGACAGCAACGTTGACTATGATGCAGACAAGCCTTATGCACCTTCTATCAACATCAACCAGGTAGGTTACAGAACCGGCAGCAAAAAGACCGCTGTATTCCGTGATGTTACAAACCAGACAGAGTTCTCTGTTGTAAATGCCGATACAAAGGAAAAGGTATTTACAGGCAAGCTTGAAAACAAGAAGGAAAATGCAAGCGCAGGCGAAACAAACTATACAGGTGATTTCTCATCTGTTACAAAGGCAGGCAAATACTACATCTCCTGTGACGGACTTGATGATTCCTATACATTTGAGATAGGCGATAAAGTTTATTCAAACCTCATCGATGACAGCGTAAAGATGCTTTATCTCCAGCGCTGCGGCGTTAAGGTAGAGGATGCGACATTCGGTCACGCTGCTTGCCATACAAGTCAGGCTACAGTATACGGTACAAACCAGAAGATAGACGTAAGCGGCGGCTGGCACGATGCCGGTGACTACGGACGTTATGTAGTTCCTGCTGCAAAGACTGTTGCAGACCTGCTTTACGCTTATCAGGCTGCACCTTCACTCTACAGTGACAGCCTCGGTATCCCCGAGAGCGGCAACGGTGTTCCCGATATCCTCGACGAAGCACGTTTCGAGCTTGAATGGATGATGAAGATGCAGGCTCCCGACGGCGGCGCTTACCACAAGGTATCCTGCGCTACTTTCCCGGGATATGTTGCACCTACAGAGGAAAAGGACGAGCTCATCGTAACTCCCGTAAGCTCAACAGCTACAGCTGATTTCTGTGCATCTATGGCACTCGCAGCTGAGTTCTATGAGAAGTATGACAGCGATTTCGCTAAGAAGTGCATGGAAGCTGCAAACAAGTCATGGGCATGGCTCGAATCCAATCCGAACTTCCTGTTCAAGAATCCCGAGGACATCGTTACAGGTGAATACGGCGATATGACAGACAAGGATGAGCGCTACTGGGCAGCAGTTCAGATGTACCGCGCAACAAAGGACGAGAAGTACCTCACTTCCGCAGGTAAGTCTTATACAGGTCTCGACTGGTCAACAGTAGGTGATTACGGCAACATCGCTATCCTTACTATGAACGGCGCAGACAAGAACTCCGATGTCTACAAGAACGCACAGGCTGCTGTTCTCAAGCAGGCTGACAAGATGATAGGAAATGTTGAGAGCTCACCTTACGGTTCACCTCTCACTAAGTATAACTGGGGAAGCAATATGACTATCGCAAACGCAGGTATCATATTCGGTCTTGCTCAGCAGTTAACAGGCGGCGAAAACTACGGTGAAGCTGCACAGGCACAGCTTAACTATCTCCTTGGTGCTAACCCTGTTGCTACATGCTTCGTTTCGGGCTATGGTACAGTTTCTCCCGAGAATCCTCACCACCGTCCTTCAATGGCTGCCGGAAAGGCAATGAAGGGCATGCTCGCAGGCGGTGTGAATGAGAACCTTGAAGACAGCGCTGCTAAGGCATATCTTGCTGACGCACCTGCTGCAAAGTGCTATGTTGACAACTCAGAGAGCTATTCGACAAACGAGATAACTATCTACTGGAATTCTCCTCTGACATATCTCCTTACACTTACAGATCCTTCAGTTGCTCCCGCACCTGTACAGCCTGCAACAGAGGCACCTACAGAGCCTGCAACTGAGGCACCTACAGAGCCTGCAACTGAGGCTCCGACAACAGAGCCTGCAACAACAGCTCCTGCAACGGAAGCTCCCACAACAGCAGTTCCTACAACAGAGCCTGCTACAGAAGCTCCTACACAGCCTGCAAATGTAAAATACGGTGATGCTAACCTTGACGGTGATGTAACACTTTCTGATGCTCTGCTCATACTCCAGTATGTTGCAAACAGCCAAAAATACAATATCGACGGACAGGGACTTGTAAATGCTGACTGCTTTAACCCCGGCGACGGCATAACAGGTCAGGATGCACTTGCTATCCAGAAGCTTGATGCAAAGGTGATAGCTTCTCTCCCCGACAGAGCATAAAAAACGGAACTGCCCTCCGTTGAGGGCAGTTCATTTATCTCTTGCTTTTTCTGTATTCAAGGGGACTCATTCCCGTCTGTTCCCTGAACTGACGTGCAAAGTGGACATAGCTGCGGTAGCCGCACTGCTTTGATATGGCTTCCGATGTAAGGTCGGTGGAAATAAGGAGCATTTTGGCGTATTCCGTTCTGCTGTTGATGAGGTCCCTGATGAAGCTTACACCGAACAGCTTCTTGTAAGCATGTTGGAATGCTGAACGGCTCATATTGACCTCGTGACAAGCGTAGCCTATACTGCGCTGTACGAAGGGTTCGGCATATATCTTGCTTCGTATCGTCGAGAGCATTTCATACTGCTTTCCCGAATGATACTTTTCGTTCTGCATTACACGTTCGGCTATCTTGATGAACAAAAGCGTCATATAGCTTTTTATGCTCTGATCTTTGTATGGGTGATCGGAGTATTGCTCATAGGCTATCGACTTGATGCAGAAGCTAAGGAAGCTTATATCCATAGGTATCGGTGTTTCGGCAGGTATGATGTCCAGGTGGAGCAAGGCTCTTTCCTCGTCATCAAGCTCGAAGTGTATCCAGTCGTTATCGAATGTGTGCTGAGGTATGCACCTGTAGAACTGCGGTCTCGACTTTGGGTAATAGAATACAGAATCCTGCGGTGCGCGGATATCTTTGCCGTCTATGGTAAAGACAGCTTCGGTCTTGATAAGAAGCAGCAGTTCGTCGCCGCTTCCTTCGGGACGCTCGATGATAAAATCGGCGTCATGACAGTGGTTAAATCCCACATTGTTTATTATCATACGATCCCTCCCCCCTTATAAATGTCAGCGGTTTTGCCGAAAAGGGTAAAATGAGACTGACATAAAATGTGACGCGCAACCCCCTTATTCTGAAAAGAATTTGCGCTCCCCGATAATACGGGGCAATAGCTGTCAGGATTCGGTTATTGAGTTCACATTTATTATCATAAAAGCGCTCCCCGAATGTACTCCTAAGTTCGGGGAGCGTTTTACGTTTAAGCGGATGATACCGCTTTTGATTGACTGAGAACTATTATTAGCCGTATCATCTTACGACTACGCGGTTCCTTCCGTTGCCCTTTGCCTGATAAACAGCCTTGTCCATACGGTCGAAAGCGGTCTTGAAGGAGTCGTCAGGTCTGATATCGGTAACACCTATACTGCATGTCAGATGACCGACTCTGTTGAAGGGTTCTTTTTCTATCGTGCTGCGGAGAAGCTCTGCAAGTTCTCCTGCTGCTTCGATATCATCGTCATAGTTTACAACAACGAATTCCTCGCCGCCCCAGCGTCCGAGTACGGCATTCTTGTCCTTTATGACAGCTTTGACAGTCTCGGCGAAGTGTATCAGGGTTATATCGCCTACAGAGTGACCGTAATCATCGTTTACGTGCTTGAAGTAATCTATATCAAGCATTATGATACATGCCTTTCTGCCCATTTTCTGAGTTTTATCAAGAGCGTTGTAGAGCTCTGTGGAGATTCTTCCGTGATTGTATACCGAAGTAAGGGGATCCTTTGAAGCGAGATCCTCGTATTTTTTCAGTGTGGACATAAGCTCAGCTACGTTCTCGTGGATATCCTGTACCATGAATACGAAACGGTAGTCGTCGTCATAGTTAGTCTCTGCACGGCAGAATATGAGCTTAACCCAGATGTAGTTGCCTTCAAGGTTCTGCATAAGGCAATCGAAGGAAGAAGTCTGTCCCGGAGTGAAATGAGTTTTGAGGTATTCGGGATCGGTCTTTTCGAGGAACAGAGCCTGGTCATCGGGCCATATCATATTGACGATCATCATTCTCCAGTCTGAATACTTTATCGGAGAATTGACCGTTTCATCGGATATCTCGGAAATGCAGATGCTGTTTGTGGTATCTCTCACGATATCGAAATACATCGAGAAGAGGTATGTACTCTGTATAGTGTTGACCTTTTTGCTGGTAAGAGTCTCTTCGATATTTTCTTTATCATCGAGATCGTCAAGAAGGAAGAGATAAAGTTCTTTCTCTTTTATGGGGTATACAGTCATCTGGATAATGTGGGTTTCCTCGTTGAGGACAACTTTCAGGCGCTTGCTGTATTTGCCCGAAAATTCACCGAATATCGGCAGAAATACCTTATAATCCTTAGTTATGCTGTCCTGAGTGTCGCCAAAATGGAACCACAGCTTTTCGATAAGAGCATGGTAGCTTCCGCTTTCGTCGATGAAGTCCTCAAAGAATCCTTTGCGTACCAGTGAGTTGTATTTATCTGCATTACCGTCAACGATAAGCAGCGCATCAACACTGTTGCTGAAGATATCCAGTGCTTCGTTAAGGGTTATTTTATCAATAGGCTCACTACTCATATTTCCAAACATCTCCTTGTATGGCCAAAAAGACCATGATCATCCTTTATTATTATGTGTATATACAGCGTTGCTGATTACACAAATCCAATATAATGATACCACAAAATGAGAAAAAGTTTGAGAATATTTTATGAACGGCAGCCTGTTTTTTTCTATTATTTGTTGATTTGAACAATATAACTGTGTCTGAATTGTAAATAATGCTGATGGTTCTGAACTTTTTTGTACATGTTGACAAATTGTTCATAAACAGAGCGTAATTGAATCCGAATGTTTAACCATTTGTAAACTTAATGTGTACGACTCGTAAAAAAACTTTGATTCTATTGAAATGCCCGAAAACAGGTGATATAATAAAGTCAACGAAAACGAGTTAGACGTTTACCGCTGCAAAACAGCAGCTTTAATATATGAATAACTCACTCCTTATAATAATATATAAATTAGAGCGCTGAGACCTTTTTTCCTGGAGATCATGGCGCTCGATTTTTTTCATGGAGGGATGAAAATGAAAAGACCTGTGGTTTCGGTCATAATTCCTGCACATAATGAGGAACGCTACGTGGCAAGGTGTATCGCTTCGGTAAAGAAAGCGGCTGAAAGATACGGCAGAGAGGTCGAAATAATAGTAGTCTGCAACAGATGCACCGACCGCACGGAACAGATAGCTCAGCAATGCGGTGCAAGGACTGTAAAGGATGAGAGCAGATGTATAGCTCAGGTCAGAAATACGGGCATCGCCGCAGCACGGGGAAAGGTCATTATAACTATCGACTGCGATAACCGCATGACTGTGGGGACTATCCGTGAAGTGTGTTCGCTCCTTGCAAGCGGAAGATATATAGGCGGAGGCGCTCCCATGAGGTTCGAGCGGACTTCCTTCCCCCTTAAGCTCAACGAACTCATGTGCCGCATCGGTTTTGCAGTTACGGGACTCTACTGCGGTATGTTCTGGGCGGAGAAGTCCGCGTTTGAAGCGGTCGGAGGATTTGCCGACAAGAGGGCAATGGAAGATGTGGCTACTGCAAAGAACCTTAAGGCACTCGGCAGAAAAACAGGCAGGAAATACGGCTGTCTCAAGCGGAACTTCCTTATCAATTCCACCCGAAAAATGGACGATATGGGCGACTGGCTCTATTTCAGGCTTATGTTCAGCAATATCACTGCCATGCTGAAGGCGGCTTTCGGACACCCCGAGGAGTACGATAAACTGATAGACAAGCTGTTCTATGACTACAACAACTGATACGAAAGGCGGAGACATTATGATATATACCGTTACATTCAATCCTGCCGTGGACTACGTTGTCCACACCGAGGGCATGAAGCTGGGATGCGTTAATCGTTCGTCAGCGGAGGAGATATACTTCGGCGGAAAGGGAATAAACGTCTCGGCAGTTCTTGCCGAGCTTGGAGTAAAGTCCAGAGCAATGGGATTTACAGCAGGTTTTACGGGCAAGGCTATCGAACAGGGAGTCTGCTCAATGGGTATCGAGGCGGACTTCGTAAGGCTTGAAAAGGGCAATTCACGTATAAACATCAAGATAAAGTCCGCCGAGGAGACCGAACTGAACGGACAAGGTCCCGATATCGACGATAAGGCACTTGATAGTCTATTTGAAAAGCTGGACCGTCTTGATGCAGGCGATACGCTGATACTTGCAGGAAGCATACCGAAAAGCCTTCCTTCCGACATATACGAGCATATCCTGGAACGTCTTTCCAATAAGGATATTATGACTGTAGTGGATGCTGAGGGAGAACTGCTCATGAAGGTCCTGAAATACAGACCTTTCCTCATAAAGCCGAATGACTATGAGCTTGGCGGACTTTTCGGCAAGGAAATAAACAGCGACGAGGATATAGCCTTCTATGCCGCAGAATTGCAGAAAGCGGGAGCCCGCAACGTGCTTGTCTCTATGGCGGAGAGAGGCGCATTCCTTCTGGACGAGAGCGGCAAGAAATACCGCTGCGGAGTGTGCAGCGGTACGGTAAAGAATTCGGTCGGGGCAGGGGATTCGATGCTTGCAGGCTTCATTGCAGGTCTTTCACAGGGCGGATTCGAGTACGCTCTGAAGCTTGGTACTGCCTGCGGCGGTGCGACTGCCTTCTCGGACGGACTTGCAAAGAGAGCGCTCATAGACGAACTGCTGAAAACTCTCTGAGGCACATAAACGGACAGAAAGCATTTACAATTTTTCATTGATTTAACATGCATTTTTCACAAAAGGACTTGCATTGCTTTGTGGAATGTGATATAATAACATACAGGTTCATGCGAACCGCTCACCGTGTTAAATGATTGGTGTGCTTAAAATCAAAGGGAGTTGTAATATGCTGAAATATGTTTTGCTGATCGTCGGATTCGTCCTGCTGATAAAGGGCGCCGACTTCTTTGTGGACGGCAGTTCGAGCGTTGCCAAAATACTGAGGGTACCGTCGCTTATAATCGGTATGACCATTGTTGCTATGGGTACGAGCCTTCCCGAGACTTCGGTAAGTGTCTTTGCTTCGATCGCAGGAAAAAATGACCTTGCGATAAGTAATGTGGTCGGGTCGAATATATTCAATCTTATGGTCGTAGTCGGAGTGTGTGCGCTGTTGTGTCCGATGGCTGTGGGCAGGGATACGATAAAGCGTGATCTTCCGTTCTCAATTGGCGTTGCAGGACTTCTGATGCTACTCGGCGGTATCAGTATGACAGTCGGAAGGCTGGACGGTATAATCTTTCTTGCTGTATTTGCGGTATTCCTTTATGTTATGATAGCTTCTGCAAAGAAGGCAAGGGATGCGGCAGATGAAGACGAGGAAATAAAGGTGCTTCCGGGCTGGAAATGTGCCCTCTTTATAGCAGGCGGAATCGCTGCTATCGCAGGAGGCGGCAGAATGGTCGTTGTCGGTGCTTCTGACATCGCAAGAGCCTTCGGTATGTCCGATAACCTCATCGGAATGACTATTGTGGCACTTGGTACGAGCCTTCCCGAGCTTGTAACTTCAATAGTTGCGGCACGTAAGAACGAGGTCGATATGGCGCTGGGAAATGTAGTCGGATCCAATATATTCAACATACTTTTCGTGCTTGGTATAGCAGCTTCTATATCACCTGTAGGCTTCACAATGGAGAACCTTACCGATACTGCACTTCTCATAGGTATGAGTGAGCTGGTACTGGCTTACTGCTTCCGCAAGGGAAAACTTGTACGCTGGCATGGCGCTTCCATGCTTGCACTGTACGCTGCTTTTACCGCTTATATCTTCGTAAGATGAGAGGTGAGAATATGGCCATAACTTACAGAAAACTGACCGAAAACGACCTTGATACATTTATTGATATGCGAATAACCCAGCTTCGTGAGGAAGGTGCAAAGGAAGACATCGACCTGCGACCTGCGCTTACGGACTACTATACCCGTCACATGGCAGACGGCACGTTTTTCTCATGGCTTGCTGTAGACGACGAAAAGATAATCGGTACAAGCGGTATGTCCATTGTCGAAAAACCGCCGTATTTTGGCTGTCCCAGCGGTAAGATCGGGCTCCTTTCAAGTATGTTCACTGACAGAGCCTACCGTAGGCAGGGCATTGCAAAAGAGCTGCTTTCGAGAGTTGTAGATGAAGCGCGTGAAAAGGGATGCGGAATTGTACAGATAACTGCTTCGGATATGGGAGTTTTGCTGTACACTGATTTCGGATTCACGAAGAATAATAATTTCATGCAGTATAAATTATGAATCAAAAAAGAATCGATCAGGGAACGCCTTCTCTTGCAGGGTGTTCCCTTTTTTTAAACAGTCAACCGGACTGCTTTGCAATTCACCCTCTGCGGTGCGCTTACCGTCTGTTATCAGAGCGCAGAACCGGCATGTACCGGCGGATACGAGTATCGATGCAACGGTTATGGATATAAAAAGAATGACATTAAGTCCCTTTTTGGACATAAGGTCGCATTTCAGCATCTTGCGGAACATATCTGTTTTAAAGATATGATTATAACATACATCGGATTAAAACGATGAAATAATTTTTGAGCCTGATACGTGGGAAATGTATTGACAAAAACACAAGTGTGGATTATAATGGATTTATAGTTAATGTTATAGGATTAAAACAGAATTGTGCGTTTCTGTTAATGAATAATTGTTCGGCTTGACATAATTTACAAGGGAGGATAAAGAATAATGATAAAGAAATTTGCTGCGGCTGCTGCTGCGATACTGATAACAGCATCGAGTGTAGGTGAATGTGCCGCATTTGCCACAAAACCCTCTGATTCTTATGAAGATCCTGATTATGTTGCTCCTTATGAGGGAGAGACCGAGGATGGATTTGTCTATTATAAAACCGGCGAAGAGATCATGATAGTTGATTATAAGGGCGAAGGCGGCGATATCGTTATCCCTGAATATATAGACGGCTATCCTGTCACAGATATCATACTTATAGATTTTTCTAATTCAAACGCAAGGTCGATAACTTTTCCGGGAACAATAAAGGAGATCGACAGCTATCTTATTACAGGTATCAGTACGCTTGAAGAAGTCACTATCGGTGAGGGAACCGAATGTATAGGAAGTATGTTCTGTACAGGCTGTGAGAATCTGCGGAAGGTCACTCTTCCTGACAGTCTGAAAGAAATAGGAGATAGTTTTTTGAGCCATACAGCTGTAGAATCACTCGCGATCCCTGATCAGATCACAGAGATTCCTCCTAATTTCTGTAATATGTGCCCGGAACTTAAAACGGTTAAACTGCCTGCAAACCTCACATCTCTCGGAAACTCTGCTTTCGCAGGAAGCGGTGTTACGGAGATCGAACTGCCTGATACTCTGACCGATATCGAGCCAAACGTTTTCTCAGTATGCAGATCCCTTTCCAGTATCAATATACCTAAAGCTATAAAAGACATTCCGGACGGATTCTGCATGGAATGCCATTCTCTCAGGTCAATAGAACTGCCAAAGGATCTGAATTCGATAGGCAGATCAGCATTTTTGGGTTCGGGACTGAGATATCTTGAAATACCTGATACGATAAAGTCACTTCCCGATGGATTCTGCGCAGAGTGCAGTGCTCTTGAAAGGGTAAAGCTTCCGTCAGAACTTGAATATTTAGGCGCTTATGCTTTTTCAGAAAGCGGTCTTGTATCCATTGAAATACCGGGCAGTGTAAAAGTGCTCGAGACGAGCACATGCAATGGGTGCGAGTCGCTTGAAAAGGTCATTCTGCATGAAGGCACACAAAAGATTGACTCTTACTGTTTTGAATACTGCTATGCTCTTTCGGAATGCAATATACCCGAAGGAATGAAGTCGATAGGCTCCGGCACGTTCAGAGAAACAGCTCTGAAGACGGTAGACCTGCCTGCTTCTCTGACAGATCTTTCACAGGAGGCGTTTACAGACGCAGATAGGCTTGAAAAGATAAGTATTCCGGAAGAGAATGAGAAGTATTTTTCTTCCGACGGAGTTGTTTACGATAAGGCTACAAATCAGATATATCTGTTCCCTTGCGGAAAAAAAGGAACGTTTATTATGCCCGAGATCGATTATACGGGTATGAATTTCAAATTCGACCAGAGGATAAATATATCGGAACTTGTTGTGGCTGATTCTTTCAACTGGGATTCGATGCTGTTCTACAGCCGAGATAATATGCCCAAGATAAGCCTTAAGGATACTAACAAGAATTTTATTATCGAGGACGGTGCTGTCTATTCAGCCGATAAGAAAAAACTTGTTCTCTTGCTGGATGATACAGAGGGCGAACATACGGTGGAGGAAGGTATTGAATGTATAGGAACTTATGCTTTTTTCCAGTGCAATAAGCTTACGTCCGTTATATGCCCGAAAAGCCTGAAAAGGATAGATGATAGAGCCTTTGAAACTATCCCTTATCTCTGCAATATCGAATTCAACGGAGATTCTGTGGAACTGGGAGACAATGTTTTCGGAAGCAACACTCTCAGAACCCTTGAACTCCCTGCAAACTTCGAGTGCGACGGTTCTCTTCCCGAGTCTCTGGAAAAAGTATCTTTCAATGGCGGCGGAAAAATAGTTATCGGTCCGGGTGCTTTTGAGGACTGCCGTATGCTTGAAGAAGTGGTGTTCCCCGAGGACAGCAAGGAAATATATATAAAGGAAAAAGCATTTGCAAATACTAATATTGAAAAGGTGTTCCTTCCTTCATGCGTAAAGGAAGTCGGCAAGAGCGCTTTTGAGAACTGCAGCAAACTTACTTCCGTAGTTATCGATACAGATGCTGAGATAGACGAAAGTGCTTTCAGGATAAATAATTCTCTTGAAAAAGTAGTTTTCAAACGTGTGGGAAAGCTTGAAAGCAAGGTGTTCAGCAACTGCAAGAAGATAAAAGAGATAGAGTGTCCGCTGGATTCGGATATAAACGGTATGGCGTTCAACGGATGCAACGCTTTGAAATACATAAACGGCATTGATGTCCTCAATGAGGACGGCACAGAATTTGTGCCCGAGCTGGACAGCTTTATCAGGAAAAACTTCTACAATGCTGCAAATATTGCTTTCCTTGATGACTGGCTCTGCAATAATATCCAGAAGATCGTATCAGAACTTATCGATGATGATATGTCCGATATAGAAAAAGCCGCAGTACTCCACGACTGGGTTTGCGATCACGCAGTATATGACTTTGATAACAGAGATGATCCGAAAAATCACACGGACGCTTCTATCATGCTTAATGGCATAGCAGTATGTGACGGCTACGCAAAGACGTATAATCTTCTTCTCCATGCGGCAGGACTCGAGACATGCTTTGTTGTCGGCGACGATCACTCGTGGAATGTGGTGAATATAGACGGAAAATATTTCCACATCGATACTACATGGGATGATGAGGAAGGCAGCTATAACTGGTTCATGCTTACAGACCAGCAGATGAAAAATGCAGGCGGTCCCCATGCAAGCTGGATAGTACAGTGTCCGTCGGTACTTCATGCCTTCCAGACATCAAAACTACCCGAGTGCAGTACTCTCATGGGAGACCTGAACAGAGACGGCGTTTTCGGCGCAATGGATATGAGTATGCTTCGTAACTCTATTGCTGAAAACAGTGAGTACAATGTAGTCGGAGATCTCGACCACAACGGAAAGCTGACGGCTGCGGATATTGCGGCAGGCCTTGAAAAGCTTTCATACAAAATGGGCGATGCGAACGAGGACGGTGATGTCGGACTTGCGGATTCCCTTGCTATACTCCAGCATATCGCAAATGAGAAGAAGTACCGTCTGGGCGAAAAGGGAAAAGCAAATGCAGACGTTTTCGATAACGGCGACGGTATTACAGCTATGGATGCGCTTGTACTTCAGAAGCGTGATGCGGGGTTGGTCAGAACTCTGCCCACATCCTTTATGATCGGAGGAAAACAATTCACTGTCGATGGGGTATAAAAATACTCCGTTCAGTTTAAGAGCAGTGCTCTTATAGAAGTTTTTACGTATATTATTGAGGGAGACGTTTTGAGCAAATGTCTCCCTTAATCATTTCAGAGCCTCTACTTTAAATTTTAAGCCTTACAGGGTGCTCATGTAAAACTATCAGTTTAGTAATACTATGAGTGAGTACCCTGTAAGGCTTAAAATTTGGGGCAAAAAGTCTTTGGAAAGGGGTTCGGGGTGACTCCCCGCAGTGCGGGGAGATGCCGAACAAAGTGAGGCAGAGGGGACCGCCTCCGTAAGAGGAGAACCTTTCCTCAGAAAGGTTTTCCCCGATAAATACATATCAAACTTTTGTATGAGTATTACTCTTATGCTGAACGGAGTAATGTTTGTATCAGGCTTTCAGAGTCTGAAAAGCTGTTCGCCGTGTACGGGGTTGAACTTCCTGAGATATATCTTTCCGTTTATTATCTCAAGTACCTTTCCTTCCCTGTTCTTTGCAGGCGAGATAGTATAGAGACCGTCGTGACGGTGTGCGGCATAGAATATACCGCGGGTAACGTTCAGAGCGGATTCTGGAGAGGGATTGACGCCGTGGAAAACGAGTCCCTTTTCGGTTACTTTTATCGTGAGATATGCTGAATCAGGCAGTATCTTGAATCCTGAGCTGTTTGTTATGTAGTGAGCTTCCTTCTCGGGGAGGTTCGTATCTGCCATGAAGCGCTGAAGCAGTGAAACTATCGTCCGTTCGGTAGTGTAGAGACGTTCGGTCACTTCTTTTTCCGGATCGGAGTAAAGAGCTTCCATCTCAGAGGCTGTATCTGCGGCAATGGCGTTTATATCGGCCTCGAAGCTCGTTCTGTCGGGGAACAGGTCCTTTACCTTTTCGGGACGCTGTTCGGGGACGAATTCAGGGTATATCGCTTCTGCGAAATTCTCGTAAGCCTTGTGCATTTTCCTTGCTGAGGAGTAGTAGGTCATTCCCGTAGAGTGGGGGAGACAGCAGATATCCGAGATCATATGTATCGATCTGCCGAGATGCTCCGCACACTGTTCCGTAAGACCAGCACGGTGCATAGTGAGCGCCATTGTATAGTTTTCCTCGAACATTGTACGGGCACTGCAATAGAGGTTGCCGATACCATTCCTGTAGTAGCCGTTTACGGCTTGCTGTTTCCTGCCCGAGTAGTTTACGGCACAGTAGTAATGTCTGCCCATGCCCTTTTCATAGTCGCCTTTTCTGTCGGGACGCTTTGAGAAATACATCATTCCTTTGACCATAGGCGAGAAGAATTTCTCTGATTCGGGATCGATGTGCTTTAGTATTATAAGTGAACGCAGGAGAAGTGTTTTATGTACACACTTTATATCCGTGCGGCGTTTTTCGTTGTATTGCTGAGTCAGAGCGTTGAGCGCCCTTACTGTGTTATTGAGTGTGCTTCCCATGTATGGCTCCTTTGATGATCTTAAAAATGCATTGTTGCGGAGAACGGATTCCCATACAAATATAGTAACACATTCCGCAGTAAAAATCAAGTAGTCAGCTTTGGTTAACAGAGTCGCAAAGAGTGAGATCTTCACAGAAAAAATCGGATCGGGCAAAAAAATATCAAAACCCTCTTTTCATGACTTGACAAATGTGGTATAATAGAAAGTGATATATCTTGGAAAAATTTTCTGCCTGCGGAAGACATGATGCCTTCGGATGAGTCAATGAAAATGACTGACCTTTCTAACCGGGAACAGACGCAGCATTTTCGGAGGCGGCTCCGCTTTGCGGCAGAAACGTACTACTGAATGATGGAGAGTTTTTTATGGATAATAATTATATTAAAGCAAAACGAAAAGCGCTTGAGCGGTATTTCAGCCGTATGAACGACAGACAGAAGGAAGCGGTGTTCACCGTTAACGGACCTCTGCTTGTGCTTGCAGGCGCAGGAAGCGGAAAGACTACAGTAATAGTCAACCGCATAGCAAATATGATAAACTTCGGTAATGCTTATTTCGACGAGAGCAGACAGGGTACGAACGAGGATACGGCATTCCTCAACGACTACGCAGAGGGAAAACTGACGACTTTGATACACTCAGGGACGCTGCTGCCGCTTCACCTAATAAAGCCCTGGAACATACTTGCTATAACCTTCACGAATAAGGCTGCTGCCGAGCTTAAGGAGCGTCTCAGCGCTATGCTCGGAGAGGAAGCACTCAATATTCACGCTTCCACCTTCCACTCGGCATGCGTAAGGATACTCAGAAGCGAGATAACCGCACTTGGCTACAGGAGCGATTTCACTATTTACGATTCCGACGACAGTCAGCGAATGATAAAGAACTGCATGGCAGATATCGATGTATCCGAGAAGCAGTTTGCACCTAAGGCAGTCCTCAGCGAGATAAGCTTTGCAAAGGACAAGATGATAACTCCCGAGGAAATGAAGGAGGACGCAGGTGCGGATTACCGCAAAAAGACCATTGCCAAGCTCTATAAGCAGTATATGGAGCGGATGAGAGCTGCAAACGCACTTGATTTCGATGATATACTCTGCAAGACCGTTGAGCTGTTCGAGCAGTTCCCCGAGGTACTTGAAAAATACCGCAACCGCTATAAGTACATAATGGTGGACGAGTATCAGGACACCAACCACGTACAGTTCAGACTTGTATCGCTCCTTTCAAGCGAGCACATGAATATATGTGTTGTCGGCGATGATGACCAGAGTATTTACAAGTTCCGCGGTGCAAATATCGAGAATATACTGGGATTCGAGTCACAGTTCGAGGGAGCAAAGGTCATCCGTCTTGAACAGAATTACCGTTCAACACAGACCGTGCTGGATGCAGCCAACTCCGTTATTTCCAATAATCTCGGACGCAAGGAGAAGACTCTCTGGACTGCCGGCGAAAAGGGCGAGAAGGTCTACTGGTACAAGGCTGTGGACGAAACTGACGAGGCGGCATTTATTGCCGATACTATAAAGGAAAACTACAAAAAGGGCGGAAAATATGCGGATAATGCGGTGCTTTACCGTATGAACGCACAGTCCAACACGGTTGAACGTGCCCTTGTGAGAAGCGGTATACCATACAGGGTATACGGCGGTATGAGATTCTATGACCGCAAGGAGATAAAGGACGTTACCTCATACCTCAGCTTCATAAACAACCACAACGACATGCTCAGGTTCAGAAGGATAATCAACGAACCCAAGCGAGGAATAGGCGATTCGACTATCGCACTTATTGACGATATAAGCCGTGACCTTAAGATATCTCCCTATGAAGTTATATGCTCATGCGAGGACTATGCACCTCTTTCCAAGAAGGTCTCGGCGCTTAAGAAGGCAGGAGAGATGTTCAGGGAGCTTACTGAGGCTGCCGAGACTCTTCCCCTTGATGAACTCCTTGACGAGGTGCTTGACAAGACGGGATACCTTGATTACCTTAAGACGCTTGAAAACGCAGAGACCAAGATAGAGAACGTTGAGGAGCTCCGCACATCTATGGTCCAGTACATGCAGCAGGCTGAAGAGCCTTCACTGGGCGGATTCCTTGAAGAAGTCGCACTCTACACCGAGGCTGACCGTGATGACGGAAGCGATGACAAGGTAACTCTTCTTACGGTACACTCCGCAAAGGGACTTGAATTCGGAAATGTATTCATAACAGGCCTTGAAGAGGGCATTTTCCCAAGCTCACGCTCACTTGACAGCGAGGAGGATATGGAGGAGGAACGCCGTCTTGCCTATGTTGCCATTACCAGAGCAAAGAAGCAGCTTTACATAACAAGTGCAAGCAGACGTATGCTTTTCGGTCAGACACAGCGCAATGTGACTTCACGTTTCGTGAAGGAGATAGGCAAGGAGCTCATCTTCAAGAACGACCATGCGGCTGAAATGAAGAGCCGTCTTGCAGAGAACGATAATTCCGTTACTGAGGTGCAGTCCATGTCACTTCAGCAGCAGCTTGCAAGAAACAAGATGATGTCGGGCAGGAACACTCAGGCAGCAGTGGAATTTACAGCAGGCGAAAAGGTCCAGCACAATATCTTCGGCGAGGGTACTGTCATATCCGTTACGAAGATGTCCAACGATTCCATGCTGGAAATAGCCTTCGAGAAGGTCGGAACAAAGAAACTCATGGCAAATTATGCTAAACTCAGGAAGATATAATATCAAAGGAGTCTGATCACAATGAGAAAAACCAAGATAGTATGTACCATAGGTCCCGCAACAGATGACGAGAATATCATGCGTGAACTCATGCTTGCAGGCATGAACGTTGCAAGATTCAACTTCTCACACGGCGATTACGAGACACATGAGAAGCGCTTCCGTGTCATTGAAAAGCTGAGAAAGGAACTGGACCTTCCTATCGCCACACTTCTTGATACAAAGGGCCCCGAGATAAGACTCGGCAAATTCGTGGACGACAAGCCCGTTGAGATACACGACGGCGATACCTATACTCTTACTACCGAGGATGTTCTCTGTGATGACAAGGTGGGAAGCATAAGCTTCAAGAAGCTTCCGAGGGATGTCAGCATGGGTACGAGGATACTCATCAATGACGGTGTTATCGAGCTTCTTGCGGAAAAGGTCACTACCAATGAGATAGTATGCCGTGTAGTTCACGGCGGTACGCTCTCCAATAACAAGGGCATAAATGTACCGGGAGTCAAGCTCTCGATGCCTTACCTCAGTGAGAGGGATATGGACGATCTGGAGTTCGGCTCTAAAATGGGCTTTGATTTCATAGCCGCAAGCTTTGTGCGTACAGCGGCTGACATAAACTATCTGAGAAAATTCACTCAGAGCCTTGGCTGGTTTGACGTAAGGATAATCGCCAAGATAGAGAATACCGACGGCGTTGAGAACATCGACGAGATACTCGAAGCCGCAGACGGCATCATGGTAGCAAGAGGAGATATGGGCGTTGAGATACCATTCGAGCAGATACCTGCGATACAGAAGTCCCTCATCAAGAAGGGCTATAACGCAGGAAAGCAGGTGATCACCGCAACACAGATGCTTGAATCCATGATAACCAATCCCCGTCCTACCCGTGCGGAGATAACCGACGTTGCAAACGCTCTCTACGACGGCACAAGCGCTATAATGCTCTCGGGAGAGACTGCCGCAGGTGCTTTCCCTGTTGAAGCTGTCAAGACAATGGCGCTTATCGCCGAGACTACCGAAAACAACATCAACTACAAGGCTCGCTTCTCTTCAAGACGTGCCGACCAGAATGGTACTGTAGCCGAGGCTATCGCTCATGCTACCGTAACTACCGCACACGACCTTAACGCAAGAGCTATAATAACCGTATCTCTTGGCGGACAGACTGCACGTCTTATCTCGAAGTATCGTCCGAGCTGTCCCATAATAAGCTGTACCATGAGCGAGGTGGTATGCCGTCAGATGAATATGAGCTGGGGAGTCATCCCTTTCATCATCGACGAAAAGACCAATACGGACGACCTCTTTGCAGCTGCCGTGGAAGCTGCCGAGTCCCACAGACTCGTCGAGGACGGCGACCTTGTTGCAATTACAGCAGGTGTACCCCTTGGCGTATCGGGTACTACCAATCTCATGAAGGTTGAGAAGATAGGCGGTAAATGATAACACTTTAAAGGATGATAATATGATATTCGATATACCGATAATAGAAACCGAACGCCTTACTCTCCGTCCCCTGACTGTGAATGATGCGGATGCCGCTTTCGTGTGGACTGGTGATCCGAGAGTTGCAAAGTACATGATATACTCAACTCACGAGAGTCCCGAGGTGACAAGGGAATGGCTAAGCTCCATACCCGAACTGGAAAACGAGTATACATGGGGATTTGTAAGAAAGTCCGACGGAAAGCTCATCGGCTCGGGAAGCATGAGGTTCCGTACCGACGAGAACAGGTGGTCCTTCGGCTACAATGTCCGCTTCGACTGCTGGAACATGGGGTATACTACCGAGGCAGTAAAGGGCATGATGAAGTTCATAAGAAGCGAATACGGAAATGTGGACTTTGTTGCGGAGTGCGCCGAGGAGAACACAGGCTCTGCAAGAGTAATGGAAAAATGCGGACTTGAACTCGCAGGAAAAGGCGAGTATACAAGCTGGGACGGAACAAAGACATTCCGTTCCCTGATATATGAATCGAAAGAGGGTTAAAACAATGATAAAGCACATAGTAATGTTCAAACTCAAGGAAGCAGACGGCAGAAGCGAGTACGAGAATGCTCTTGAAGCACAGAAGCGTTTCGACAACGTCATTGCAAACGTAAAGGAACTGGTAAAGGGCGAGGTAGTTATCAACTCGAAGGACGCTCCCGAGAGCAACTACACTATCTCTCTGCTCTGCGATTTCAAGACTATCGACGACCTGAACGCATATCAGGTTCATCCTGCACATGTTGAGTTCGGCAAGTTCATCGGTACGGTAAAGACTGACAGAGCCTGCATAGACTACGAGTATTGAAAGACTTCGGACGTTACAGCAGTATAAAATGATGATATCGGGGCGTGCATTGTACGCCCTGATCAGATTCGGGACTTTATCAAAGAAAGGGGAAGCAGTATGAGCTTAGCTGAAGTGTATTTATTCCTTGATATCGGATCCCTGTCAAATACGGTTATTACAATAATTGCAGGCGGGATAATTGCAGGGATAGTTTACTTGACAAGATCTGGCGCTGAATACGCTTCTTCGGCTGATGATAACGAGATCGTCAAAAAATATAAGCTTGAAGGCATAAGCTGTAAGGGCAGTGATCCGAAAATATGGTACGATATGGATTCGGAAGCACGGCTAAGACTGACATATGAGATCGACGGAGAGTGGATCACCGGTACACTTGATGGCTCGTTTTATATGCAGAAAGAGGAAATAGAAGAGCTTGTAAGCCGCGGAGAAACAATAGATATCTGCGTTGATCCTCTTGATCACACGAAATTCTGCCTCATGGACGAGCTTTACAGGCAGAAGAAGATACATACGTCGGAAAAAACAGTCACTTCTGTCATTAACGGTACGGAAATGATCAGCTTGATAGTCAAACTTCTGATAGGAACAGCAGTTTTGGGGTGGATTTACTATATGGTACATAAATAAGCCTTTTGAATGAGTGTTAAGCTTCCCTTAATTAAAAATTTAGTTACCGAGCCTGTGATATGACGGATACCCATATAGAAGTTTAGCCCCTGTGTGCTGCAAAGGACACAGGGGCATCTGGTTTATTTACGCTGTTCAGGCATCGAATCATGCATTCAACTGAATATTTTGTTAATGCTGTTTATTTTCGTGACAGCATATGAGAGCAACACTAAGATGGCGGCTGCGGCTGCACCACCCCATATCGTATCATGGACGACATAGATGCCGGATAATGCGTTTACAAGGCAATGGAACAATACACACAGCCACACACTGCCAGTATTCTTTCTGATGCTTGCCAGTGCGAAGCTCAGTCCAAGAACAGTAAGCCCGAACACCAGATAATTCTGACCATATTGTCCTGTTCCGTTTATAAAATACAAAGGCATATGCCAAAGCCACCAGATGACGCTGACGATGAGCGTGGACAAGGTAAAGCTGCATTTCTTCTCTAATTCCGGCTGTAATATATATCGCCAGCCTGCTTCTTCCAGTCCGCCGCCAACTATCATCATAGGGATCATAATGATGATCGCATAAAGCGGTGCGCCGCTTTCGCAGCCTGCAACAAGGCACTGCGGCAATAAAAACAGGATTGCAAGCACCACGACCAGTACATATGAAAAGACATTATGTTTCAGGTCAAAAACATTCTTTATCCATTCTTTGAACCCTGAAATCTCTTTATTCTTCTTTAGGGCGATATAGGAAGCAATTGTAGGAGACCATCCACCTAACAGAAACGGGATATATAATAGATAATTTTTATCCAATGCAACTCCATTCAGACTGCATAGGATGCAAGCGCCCCAACAAAGAAGCATGATTGAAAACGTAAATATCAAATAGTCTTTACACAGCTTGCTCATTCTGAACCTCCCGATTCCTTTTATTTCAAGAACAATTATAGCATAACATCGCTGCATTGTCAATAAAACCGCCATAGCACTTCTGACGACACATCAGAAATACTATGGCTTAAAACTTCTATATCAGCGACGCCCGTAACGGGTTCGGTAATTTTTTTCCTGAGTTCTCCGCGGGTGAAACTTTTTTGAAAAGTCTGTAATAAAAACAAAAGTCACTCGTCTAAATAAGTGAGGAGGTGAGAAGATGAAACAGGAATTCCATGAGATATACGAGAAATACGGTCCCGAACTTTATGCCTTTATCCTGAGAATGTGCCGCAGTGAGCAGCTTGCAATTTAAATGCGTTTGTGTTATACTTGAAAATGCAGATATTACATTATTAAGGTAGTGAAAATATGAATATAAACGAGTGTATGGAGTACATAAATTCCTACAGCAAGTCAGGCGGAAGAATAACCGATCTATCCCGTGCAGAGGAGCTTATGAAACGTATCGGCAATCCTGAAAAGCGTCTGAAATTCGTGCATATAGCAGGCACTAACGGCAAGGGCTCAGTGGTGGAGTACATCTCGGATGCGCTTATACTGTCAGGCTATAAGACGGGACAGTTCACGTCGCCTTACATACTCCGCTACAACGACAGGATACGCATCAACGGCACCGAGATTGACGATGATACTCTTGCGGAGCTTGCGGAAACAGTAAAGGAAAATGCAGGGGACCGTCCCTATTCCCAGTTCGAGATAACTATGGCGATCGCGTTCCTATGGTACGAAAGGGAAAACTGCGATATAGTCATACTGGAGACAGGTATAGGCGGTCTGCTGGACTGCACCAACGTTATCCCTCCGCCGCTTCTTTCGGTGATAACTTCAATTTCACTGGACCATACCGCACTGCTTGGAGATACGGTGGAGAAGATAGCTGTGCATAAGGCAGGCATAATCAAAGGCGGTTCGGCAGTTGTTGTTTCCGAGGACAATCCTGCAAGCGTGGTTGAAATAATGCGGAAAACGGCTGAGGAGAGGGGAGCACTCTACATAGAGAATGAACCTTGCCGTCCTTACCACGAGGGCGGTATGTATGCGCCTTTCTTTTACCGCGGGATAAAGCTCACTCCTGCTATGCCCGGACTGCATCAGAAGTACAATGCCCAGACCGCTATAACCGCTTGTCTGTATCTTCGTGAAAAGGGCTTTGAGGTATCGGATAACAGCATAATCAGGTCCGTGGAGACTGCTCAGGTATTTGCGAGAGTGCAGTATATCGAAGGTGAGCCTCCCGTTATCGTGGACGGCGGACACAATCCAGCAGGCGTGAGGATGCTTTCACTTATGCTGATGTATCTCAGTACACGAAGCAGCAAGATATACACCGTTATGGGCATGATAGACTCAAAGGATTTTGCGGACTGCGTCAAGCTTATCGCTCCTCATTCGGACAAGCTGTTTGCAGTGGACGATTTCGCACCTAATGCAGTTCCTGCCGGGACGATGAACGAGGTCGCAGGCTTCTATACGGAAACTGCGGAATCGACTCTTGCGGAAGCTGTTGCAGAGGCAAAACGCCTTGCGCTTGAAAACGACGGACTTGTTGTTATCTGCGGTTCACTTTATCTTGCAAGCAAGTATCTTAACATGGAGAAATGATGCATAAGAGTTAACAATCGAACACGTTGATTTGATGTGCAAAATGACGAAAACATCACTTTAACGCAAAAAAGCTCACAAATACTATTGCAAATTTTTGGCTATAGTGATATAATAACTCTTGAACTGCGAAAGCAGAATTTATTAAAGGAGGTTTTTTAACAATGGCGTTAAAAAATCAGTATCTTATCGATCTTTTAGCAAGAGTAGAAAAAAGAAATCCAGGCGAGCCTGAGTTCATCCAGGCTGTTACAGAAGTCCTCGAAACTCTCCAGCCCGTTGCTGAGAAGAGACAGGACCTTATCGATGCAGGCGTATTCGAGAGAATAGTTGAGCCTGAGCGTCAGATCATTTTCCGTGTACCGTGGGTTGACGACAACGGCAAGGTTCAGGTAAACAGAGGTTTCAGAGTACAGTTCAATTCTGCTATCGGACCTTACAAGGGCGGTATCAGACTTCACCCATCAGTATACCTCGGAATCATCAAGTTCCTCGGCTTCGAGCAGGTATTCAAGAACAGCCTTACAACTCTGCCTATGGGCGGCGGTAAGGGCGGTTCCGACTTCGATCCTAAGGGTAAGAGCGACGGAGAGATCATGCGTTTCTGCCAGAGCTTCATGACAGAGCTTTCAAAGCACATCGGTGCTGACTGCGACGTTCCTGCAGGTGATATCGGAACAGGCGCAAGAGAGATCGGCTTCATGTTCGGTCAGTACAAGAGACTCCGCAACGAGTTCGTTGGCGTTCTCACAGGTAAGGGCCTTACATACGGCGGTTCACTCGCAAGAACAGAGGCTACAGGTTACGGTCTCTGCTACTTCACAAACGAAATGCTCCAGGCTAACGGCAAGAGCTTTGAAGGCAAGACAGTTGTTATCTCAGGTTCAGGTAACGTTGCTATCTATGCTACAGAGAAGGCTACTCAGTACGGCGCTAAGGTAGTTACAGTTTCAGACTCTAACGGCTACATCTACGATCCAGACGGAATCGAGCTTGATCTCGTTAAGCAGATCAAGGAGGTTGAGCGCGGACGTATCAAGGAGTACGCTTCAAGAACTTCACACAAGAACGCTGAGTACCATGAGGGCAGCGTTTGGACACTTAAGTGCAATGCAGGCGGAATCAAGCTCGATATCGCTCTTCCTTGCGCTACACAGAACGAGATCAACGGCGACGGTGCTAAGGCTATCGTTGCTAACGGCGGTTTCGCTATCGCTGAGGGCGCTAACATGCCTTCAACTCCAGAGGCTATCGAGACATACCTTTCAAACGGTCTTCTCTATGGTCCTGCTAAGGCTGCTAACGCAGGCGGTGTTGCTACATCAGGTCTTGAAATGTCACAGAACAGCGAGAGACTCAGCTGGACATTTGAAGAAGTTGACGAGAAGCTCCACGGCATCATGAAGTCTATCTTCAAGGCTTGCGACGATGCTGCTAAGGAGTACGGCATGGAAGGCAACTACATGGCTGGTGCTAACATTGCTGGCTTCCTTAAGGTTGCTGAGGCTATGAAGGCTCAGGGCTGCGTTTGATTGATCGGCTGAAATATAATAGCAAAGTAAAATAACAGATCCTCCCGTTGCTTTTGACGACGGGAGGATCTTTCTGTATCACTTATTCTTTATTCGGGCAAAAAAATAAGTCTCATTGATATCAATGAGACTTATGTGTGTTATCTGTACTAAATAGATGACAGTGCCGTAAGCGATGTGCAACTATCATTCCCGATAACGGTAAGCGAGCTTTGCGAGCGACAACGTGGTCGCGGGCACAGGCTCTGTGCTGGCGTGCCTGGAGGGATTCGAACCCCCGACCTACTGGTTCGTAGCCAGTCACTCTATCCAGCTGAGCTACAAGCACATTCACAACGATATATATTATAGCTCATCCTGAAGAAAAAGTCAAGGGGAAATACACAAAATGTACTTATTCCACAAATAATCGGTATCTCCTTTGAATAAAATGTCATATTTGGGGAAACTTGTTTTTGCGCTTGACATTAATGTGCAGATTTGGTATAATATTATTTGTTGTGAGACATTAGCTCAGTCGGTAGAGCATACGCCTTTTAAGCGTAGGGTCGAGGGTTCAAGTCCCTCATGTCTCACCAGGGCGTTCCGTAATAACGGGGCGCTTTTTCTTTTATGTCATTTCCTTGCTATTGACAAATTTCGGAAAAAATGATAGAATAATCATTGAGCAGACTATGCGGCAGCGGGAACGTTATAGTTCACGAGGAAAGTCCGAGCATCACAGAGCAGGATAGCTGTTAACGGCAGCCGAGGGCGACCTTAGGGCAAGTGCAACAGAGATATACTGCCGTCCTTGTGGCGGTGATGGTGGAAAGGCGAGGTAAGAGCTCACCAGAGTGCGGGAGACCGTACTGCTATGTAAACCCTATCCGATGCAACGTCTATTGGTGCTTCGTATCTCAACGTCGGCTCGGCGGATGCGAAGTAATGACGGCTTGAGCTTATCGGCGACGATAAGAGTAGATAAATTGCCGCACACGACAGAACTCGGCTTATCGGTCTGGTCACTTTAAGGGAGCTTCGGCTCTCTTTTTTTATTCAGTATTCTATACCGAGGCGGGCAGGTATCCCTTTTTCGTAGGGGTGGCGTACCGCCTTCATTTCTGTTATGTAATCGGCAAAACTGCAAAGAGACTCGGGAGCGTTTCGGCCTGTCATCACTACTTCACAGCCTTCTGCGGATGCCAGCGCTATGAGCTTTTCGGCATTTATTGTATCGAATAGTTCCTTGTTGTATGCGCCTATGAATTCGTCCAGAACGAGAAAGTCGAGCTGTTTTTTTGAAATGAGCCGTCCTGCCTCGCGAATGAGAGAATCGTGGTCCTCGATAAGGTCGTTGAGTTCTTCTTCGTTCATGGCAAAGGTGAACTTGCGGCAGCTTTCGGCGCACATTACGTTAATGCCAAGCTTGCGGAGCTGTTCTATCTCTGATGAAGTGCCGTTTTTGAGGAACTGCACAAAGCACACTCTTTTGCCTGCGCCTGATGCCCTTACGGCGAGTCCGACAGCGGCAGTTGTTTTACCTTTTCCGTCACCTGTGTAAATGTGTATCATAAAAGCACTCCTTTCTGTAAACTGATTATATCACATAAATCATAAGAGTGCAAGGAATTGGTAAAACACTTAAATCTATACGATCTTTTAATCCGTAATTTAAGAATGGCTTGGTTAAATTTCACTGAATCGATAATTTTACCTTATCCAAGTCAACAAAATTGTATAAATCGCAAGATTTGACTTTACTTTCAGTTATTGCTGTGATATTATTATACTGTAGGTGAATGCTTTGAAAAAACTCCAAAAAACTCTTTACTTTTATACTCTGTTGTGTTAAAATGTAAAGTAGGAAATCGTTCCGAGTTTTCAGCCTTACGGCAGATTGGAGTTACTATAATGATAGACAAGATCAAATCGGACAGCATGGATCTACTTTTTGAGGCGATCCTTACACTTGAATCTGTGGACGACTGCTATAAATTCTTCGATGATCTCTGTACAAGCATCGAACTGAAGGCGTTTGCACAGCGGCTTCATGTTGCAAAGCTTCTTGATGAGCACAGAGTTTATAACAGCATCGTAACGGAAACAGGCGCAAGCACAGCTACTATAAGCCGCGTAAATCGTTCTCTTAAGGACGGCAATGACGGCTATAATATAGTCTTTGACAGACTCAAAAAGAAAGATCTGCTCAAATAAAAATTATTAATTGAGAAGGGAAAGATCTAAATGAAAAAAGCAGGGTTTATCAAAAGATCAGCAGCAGCGGTTTCATCAGTTGCTATGATCTTTTCAGCAACGATCGCGCCCAATGCTAATGCGGCAGTTATTGACGAAAAAAATCCCAATAATTACCATAACTATGCTGAAGCGCTTCAGCTCGCACTTTGCTTCTATGATGCCAACAAGTGCGGAGATAAGGTCGGCGAGGACGGCTACTATTCATGGCGTCAAGATTGTCATGTAAAGGATGGCGAGATCCCGCTGGTACCAATGGATCCTATGCCTAAGGTAAACAAGGGCAAGACCGATGATAAACTTACGGAAGATCAGGGCCTCGGTGCCGGCGAGGACGGTAAGACCAAGAATGCCACTGACTCTAACAATCCGGATTCCTATGTCGGCGTTAACATGAGCGAAGAGTTCATCGCCAAGAATAAAAAATATCTCGATCCCGACGGAAACGGCACTCTCGACCTGACAGGCGGCTGGCACGATGCCGGCGACCACGTTAAATTCGGTCTCCCCGGAAGCTACTCTGCTTCAACTGTAGGCTGGGGCTACTATGAGTTCCGTGATGACTACAAGGAAATGAACCTCGACGAGCATGTTGAGGACGAGCTCCGCTGGATCAACGACTACTTCATGAAGGCTACCTTCCTCGACGACGACGGAAACGTTGTTGCTTACTGCTATCAGGTCGGCGAAGGTAATAACGACCATAACTACTGGTGCCCTCCGGAGCTCCAGATAGACGGCACATTCGTTGCTTCTTCTTCATGCGGCGTTAAGCGTCCTGCTTACTTCGCTACCGAGGAAATGCCCGCTTCCGACCAGGCAGCAGGTGCAGCAGCTTCACTGGCTATCAACTACCTCAACTTCAAGGATACAGATCCTGGCTATGCTAAGAAGAACCTTGACTATGCTATCGCTCTTTACGATTTTGCTGTTAAGACTCACGTTGAGGAATGGGAGCCCGGTATGGTGCCTAACTGCTACAGCCTCGGCTACGACGGCGGTTTCTACACCTCAAGCTATGACTACGACGAACTGGCTTGGGCTGCTGTATGGCTTTACTACTGTACAGAAAACTACGATTATATCGAAGATATCATCGGAGTTGATACTTCCAAGCCGCTCTCAGACAGCGGTTCATATGATGAACAGGCTCAGACAGGTCAGCAGCCTTCTTATGCTTACACAGGCTATATGAAGCGTATCATTACTGATACAGGTAACTGCTGGCAGAATATCTGGGTTCACTGCTGGGATACTGTTTGGGGCGGAGTTTTTGCAAAGCTTGCTCCTATTACAAATACTGCACGTGACTGGTATATCTTCCGTTACAACCTTGAGTTCTGGTCAGGCTGTTCCAGCTCAACTGATTGCTCTGATTGGAACTATGAGCCTGTACACGGTCATAAGTATTTCGGCAGAGACGATTATCTCTGGAATACACCTATGACTGCTGATCAGATCCCTGATCTTCCGGACAGCGATACAAGCAGCGACTTTATCGCTAAATCACCTAAGGGTTGGGCAGTTGTATCAGGTTACGGTTCAGCTCGTTACAACACAGCAGCAGGTCTCTGTGCTTGCGTATATGCTAAGACAACCGGCGATGATACATTCCTCCCATGGGCAAGAGCTCAGATGCAGTATATCCTTGGCGACAACCCTATGGGTTACGCTTATGAGGTAGGCTATGAGAACAGCTTTGCTTCTCATCCTCACCACCGTTCATCTCACTGCTCACCTACTCAGTCAATGGACGATCCTATCACACAGGTACATACCCTCTGGGGTGCTCTCGTAGGCGGTCCTGACCTTAAGGACTTCCATAACGACGAGACTAAGGACTATATCTACAACGAAGTTACAGACGACTACAATGCTGGCTTCTGCGGCGACCTTGCAGGTCTCTACCATTTCTACGGCAGAAAGGGCGGCATTGATGAAAAGGAAAACCACATAATCGAAGACTTCGATATGTCCGCTAATGCTCACGGCTTCGATCAGGTAGATGCAGACGGCAATCCGCTTCCTACAGGCCTTTACATCTCAGGCGGAAAGAACCAGGAGCAGACAGGCAGTGTTCAGCTCAAGGTAGTTGTTCACAACCGTACAGTTGATCCTCCTAAGTTCGAGAGCGATATGAAGGCAAGATATTACTTCAACATCAAGGAACTCCTTGACAAGGGTTACGATCCTGAGGAGTACATCTTCGCACGTATAGACTACGATCAGGAGAAGAGCTTCTCAAACGGCCAGAATGAGGCTAAATTCTCAGGTCCTACAAAGTACGACGACAACGGTACATACTACGTAGAGATGCAGTGGAAGGACTGCGACTTCTACGGAAGCCGTGTTTACCAGTTCGCTCTGGGATTCAACCAGGATAAGGAAACTTACGAAGACATCGCATGGGATTCCAAGAACGACTACAGCTATGCTGACCTCGTTTCATTCGAGGATGACAACGCTGCTTCAGCTATCACAGACAAGATCACTCTCTACTGTGACGACAAGCTTGTATGGGGTGTTGAGCCTGACGGAACAAAGCCGGATCCTGCAAAGTCTTCATCTACCGCTTCAAATGGTCAGGTCGTTACTGAGGTAAAGACTCCTTTATGGGGAGATGCTACATGTGACGGAGAAGTTAATCTTTCTGATGCACTTCTTATACTCCAGTACGTAGCAAATTCAAAGAAGTACACGATCACTCCTGAGGGACTTAAGAATGCCGATGTTAACAGAAACGGCGACGGCGTAACTGCTCTTGATGCACTTGTTATCCAGCAGATCGATGCAGGTTTATATAAGCAGTCAGATCTTCCTGTCTCATATGATTAAATACTGAACTTTATAACTGCTGCCTTCGGGCAGCAGTTTTTTTGTGGGGACGCATTTTGCGTCCCCTTTGTCATATTCCTGTACGAGCCTGAATAGTATGTATCAGAAGAAAAACGGGAGTGAAAAAATATGAATCGAAGCGCTTATGAAGTGATACTGGACTATATGCCACATAAACTGCGCAATGCAATGGAGCTTGTTAGTACATCACAGCGCAGCGGACTCAGTGAGATAAGGATAAGAAGCGGCAGACCCGTAAGCTTTTTCTGTGAGGGTACAAGCCTTTTTATTGACTCGAATGGAAAGTGTACAGAGCGGAAAAACGCTCTTACGGCAGACTATGAGGATATCTGTCGTATAGTTGAAAACCTGTCGCGTCATTCGCTGCACAGCTGTACAAGGCAGCTCCGTCAGGGGGTATTCGTTATAGAAGGCGGCATACGTGTGGGACTTGCAGGCACTTATACCGACTCTGCTGAACCTGTTATACGCGAAGTTAACGGACTGAATTTCAGGATAGCAAGAGAAGTGAAAGGCTGTGCAGAGCCTATTGGAAGTGTACTGCTGAACAGTCGGAGGGGAATGCTTATCTGCGGCGGTGTCAATTCGGGCAAGACTACTCTGCTGAGGGACCTCTGCCGTATTGTCGGGAACTGCGAAAAGGTTACACTGATAGACGAGCGCAATGAGATATCTGCGCTTGTATGCGGTACTCCTTCAAACGATGTGGGAGCCTTCACCGATGTGATATGCGGCATAAGCAGGTACAGCGGTATTATTTCAGCAATACGAACACTCTCTCCGCAGTTTATTTTCTGCGACGAGATAGCCTCGGATGAGGACTGCGGGGCGATACTCAGCGGTCATGGGTGTGGAGTGCGTTTTGCGGCGACTATTCACGCTGAGAACTATGAGGAGCTGATGAAACGACGAGTCGGCTGCCGTCTTATATCCGAGGGCGTGTTCAGCGATATCGTCTTTCTTGGCGGTAAGGCGGGACATATCAGGGAAGTGAGGAGTCTGACATGATACGTTTTATAGCTGCACTGCTGTTTGCGGTGTCAGGATTCATGTGGGGAAATTCAAAGTCCATGCAGTTCAAAAGAAAAGTCGAAGTCTGTGTGCAGCTTGATGAACTGCTGCGCTTTTTTGATATGCGGATAAGGTACCGCTGCGACGACGTTTACGAGATATGCAGAGAACTGGATACAGCTTCTTTCAGCTCGCTTACCTTTATATCGCTGCTTCCTGTTGATTACTCTCCCTGTGTTGATTTTCACGAAGCGTGGTGCAGTGCGGTGACGAGTCAGGATGAACTCGGTGATGAGGAGAAAAATCTCCTTGTGCGCTTCGGAAATGTCCTCGGAACCTGCGATGCGGAGGGATTTCATACAGCTGTGGAAGCTCTCCGCGCGGAACTTGATATACTCAGTTCAAGACGCAGGGACGAATACAGAACTAAAGGCAGAGTCTGCCGCAGTATAGGTCCGATGCTCGGTATAGTGGCAGGACTTGCAGTAATATGATTTTTTCAGAGGTGCAGAATGGATATTGATCTTATATTCAGGATAGCAGGTATAGGGATAATCGTTGCAGTGCTGAATCTGGTGCTGAAACGTGCCGAAAGAGAGGAACAGGCGATGATGACTACTCTTGCAGGACTTATCGTTGTGCTTATGATAATAGTTCAGGAAATAGGCGGCTTGTTCGATACAGTCAAGAGCGTGTTCGGCCTATGGTGAATGATTGCTTATCGGTAGCGGTGTTTTCCGTTGCAGCTTCACTGGCTGCGGTACTGCTTAAACGCTATGCCTGTGAGCAGTCGCTCCTTGTGTCGCTTGGTGCCTGTGTAGGCATAATGTCCGCTTTTATGCTGTATCTTTCGCCGATGATAAGTGAAGTCAGGGACATTTTCAGCGAGGCAGGCATATCCGACAGCTATATCGCTATAGTTTTCAAGGCGGCGGCAGTATGTTTCATAACTCAGCTTACTTGCTCCGTATGCCGTGACAGCGGAGAAACTGCTGTAGCTTCTGCTGCTGAGATGTGGGGACGAGGTGCGGTAGCATTCATGTCCCTGCCGATATTAAGGGAACTGATAGACAGGATAGGAGGTGCGATATGGTGAGAAGGGCTGCGTTTCCCCTTTTGATAGCAGTACTTCTGGTATCATTTTTCTGCGTACCTGTTTATGGTCACTGCGAAGAGCCGTATTCTCCCGAACAGGAAATAACTGAACAGCTGGACGAGCTTCTGGAGGAATACGACATCGGCAGTTCGTTCGATGAACTTAAGGATGTACAGCTGACTGATATTGCAGAACAGATCAGGGAGCGGATGAGAGACAGGCTTCGTGCGCCGCTGAGGCTGCTGGGTGAACTGCTCATCATAACGGTGTTTACGGCAGTGTTGAAAAGCTTCGGAGGTACACTGCTTTCAGACGGCGTATCAGAGCTTTATGATACGATATGCGTCATAACTGCGGTAACTGTCATATCCTCGCAGTTTTTCGGAGTTCTGGAGCGTACCCTGACGGTAATGGAACGTGGCGGAGGCTTCGTTATGGTGTTCGTACCTGTTTTTGCTGCAATAACCGCAGTCTGCGGAGGTACTCTTTCAGCAGGAGTATACGACCTGCTGATACTTGGTGCTTCGGAAGTTTTCGTGACCTGTGCAGAGCGCTGGCTTATGCCTTTGCTGAGTATGATAATGGTGCTATCCGTCAGCGGAAGCGTATTCCCCGAACGTTCCCTCAGCAGTCTCACTGAACTGATACATAAAGGTGCGGTGTGGTGCATAACCGTTTCCATGAGCCTTTTTACGGGATTCGTGGGACTGAAATGTACTATATCGGGAAAAACGGACGGTTTTGCAGTCAAGGCGGCAAAGTTCGCAATATCGGGAGCGGTACCCATAGTCGGTGGAGCAGTATCGGATGCGTATTCCACAGTAAGGGGGAGCTTCGAGATAATCCGCGGCGGAATAGGTCTTGCAGGTACTGCGGCGATGCTGCTGATAATGCTTCCCCCTGTGCTGGAGCTTGCTGCCTACAGGATAGTGCTTAAAACAGGTGCAGCTGCGGCGGACATATTCGGTGCGGAAGCTGTTTCACGGCTTCTGAACGGCTTCGGCAGTGCTGCGGCAGTTGCGCAGTGCCTTATGGTCTGCTATTCACTTATGTTCATGATCTGTACTGCACTTATGCTGCGGTCTGTGGGTTAGGAGGGCTTTATGGAAGCAATGAGGACTGCTGTTGCGGCAGTATGTACGGTCTCGGCTGTTACGGGACTTATAAGTGTATTTGCAGGTGGACTTAAACTTAAGGGACAGCTATTGATGATAATGGATATGCTGTTTCTTACGGTGATAATAACTCCCTTTGTCAGCGGCAGTGCAGAGTTCGGGATGCCTGAGCCTGATACCTTCATAACAGATAATTATTCATGCTCCGAGGAGCTTTACCGGTCGGCGCTTGAAATGCAGACCGTCGAAAACATAGCGGAAGTTCTTGCGGAGCAGACAGATGCGGCAGGCTGTCACTGCGAAAGTATAGTGCCGTTCATTAATATTTCTGAGGATATGAGCATATCTATTATAAGGGTTGAGATAGAAGCTGAGGATTTTGAGAGTGCGGCGGCTGTTGTAAGGAGCAGTCTCGGGACGGATACGGAGGTAGTAAATGGAAGTGACGGATAGGATAAAAAAGTTCTTCGGAAAAGAAAAGAATACGAAGCTTGCAGTCATTCTCGGAGCGGCGGGGATGTTCCTTATACTTCTGTCGTCTGTGATACCCGACAAGGAACGTCCCGTAAACATTAAGGAAGAAAATGTTCCGCAGTTTTCGGAGGACTATCGTTCGGATACGGAGAAGGAGCTTCGTGAATTCCTTGAACAGATAGAGGGCGCAGGAGATGTGAGAGTATATATCACGGTTGGAAGCAGCGAACGGTATGTATACGCTGCCGAAGGTAAAAAAAGCAGGACTGAGGAAAGGTCGGAAGAGGAGGAAAAATACGTGATAATAGGAGGTGAGAACGGAAAAACTCCCGTAATACAGCGAGTGGAGCTGCCTGAGATAACAGGTGCGGCTGTTATATGTACGGGAGGAGACATACCCGAGGTGCGGGAAAGGATATACCGCACGGTTTCGGCAGCACTCGGACTGCCAACAGGTAAAATATACGTGACCAAGCTTGGATAAGGAGAGATAGCTATGAAAAAGCCAACAGTAATTATAGGAAAAAAACAGATAATCATGACCTGCCTGACGCTCATGCTGGCGATAGCGGTATACATAAATTACGCCGCTGCACCCGAACTCGGCAGGGACGGCGTATTGCAGACTGCCGAAACAGGTGATACAGTCAGTTACGGCGATACCGAATTCGTAAACGCAGATGCAGAGCTTGCAAAGACTTCGTCCTCGGATTACTTCGCTCAGGCACGTCTCGACAAGATGACGAACCGTGACGAGGCGGTACAGACACTTCAGACCATGATAGGCGGCGGAGATATCACGAACGAGGAAATGGTAGTGAATGCTATCGATGCGGTGGAGGTCTCACGGCTCATCGAGTCTGAGGGAACTATCGAATCACTGGTAAAAGCGCAGGGATTTGAGGACTGCGTTGCCTATCTGGACGGCGAAACAGCAAAGGTAGTAGTCAAGACCGAGGGGCTCGATAAGGCACAGGCAGCCTCGATAAAGGACATAATACTGGGTGAAACTGAAGTTTCAGCAGAAAATATCAGAATTTTTGAGGTAAAGTAGTTGAACAATTGAAAAATATTTGGTATAATATAAAAGTAAGAGTGTATGCCTGACTTTGGTTAAAAAATGCACTCAAATCTGAGTCAACGGAGGTTTATTATGGGCGAAGTTAAAAAAGAAGCTCAGAGCAAGCTTAAGATATCAGAGGATGTAATAATCACTGTTGCCAAACTCGCTGCCCTTGACGTCAAGGGCGTTGCAGGCCTCGGAGGAGAGGTCGGCAAAATGAGCAAGCTGAGAAATAACGGTCCTATAAAGGTCAGCATGATGGGCGACGTTGCAGCGGTGGATATGAAGATAAAAGTTAAATACGGAGAAAAGGCAGCTGCTATCGCTGAAGAAGTACAGTCCGCAGTCAAGGAGAATATCCAGAATATGACAGGTGTGGCTGTTGCAAGAGTGAACGTGACTATCAGCGGCGCAGTTTTTGAATAACGCCTTATCCAAAGCAAAGGAGAGTTTAAATGTCAAGACGTGAAGTAAGAGACAGCGCATTCAAGCTGGTTTTTGAGCAGCTTCTGCGCGATGATGATATACAGGAACTTTACGATATCGCCGAGGAGATCGATGAGATAACAGTCGATGATCAGGTGAAGGCTATCGTGGACGGTACACTCGCTCACCGTGAAGAGCTGGACCGTATAGTTGAGAACTACAGCAAGTCAAGGAAGCTTGCAAGAATTTCTAAGCTGAATCTCGCTATACTCCGCATAGCTCTTTACGAGTCGCTGTACGATGAGAATACTCCCGTCAATGCGGCTATCAGTGAGGCAATGGTGCTTGCAAATACCTATACCTACTCTGAGGATGCTTCCTTTATAAACGGAGTCCTCGGAGCATTCTCCCGCGACCTGGAGAAGGAAAATGCCTGATTACCTCGGCATAGACACAAGCAATTACACTACCTCTGCGGCAGTTTACATAAGTGAGGAGAACCGCATAGTACAGGCGAAAAAACTCCTTCCCGTAAAGGAGGGCGAGCTGGGACTGCGTCAGAGCGATGCAGTTTTCCACCATACAAAACAGCTCCCAGACATGATAGAGCAGCTTTCGGCGCAGTACAGTGATATATCGCCAAGCGTGGTAACTGCTTCTGCAAGGCCGAGAAATATCGAGGGCTCGTATATGCCCTGCTTTCTTGTGGGCGAGGGCTTCGGACGCTCTCTTGCGGCGGTGGAACACATTCCGCTGTATACCACATCCCACCAGATAGGCCATATACTTGCGGCGCTCTATTCGGCGGACAGGCTCGACCTTATTCGTCAGCCTTTCATTGCCTTCCATGTCAGCGGAGGTACTACCGACTGCCTTTTCTGTGAACCCGATGAGGATGATGTTCTCCGCATTACCGAAGCTGGCACTTCCCTCGACCTTAAAGCGGGACAGGCTGTGGACCGTACAGGCGTTATGCTGGGACTCCGATTCCCATGCGGTCCCGAACTGGAAAAGCTGGCGGCAGGTGCGGATAAGCGGATAAAGACGAAAGCGGTGCTTAAGGATGGAAACTGCTGCCTTTCGGGAGTTGAGAACAAGTGCAGGACTATGCTTGAAAAGGGCGAGAGTCCGGAGAATATCGCAAGGTACTGCCTTGATACTATCGCTGAGACCATAGCTGCAATGACTTCTTCCGCACTGGAAAGATACGGCAGTCTCCCACTTGTATTTGCAGGCGGAGTTATGTCTGATGTGATAATACGTGATAGGCTTCTTGAAAAATTTCCCGGAGCCGATTTTGCCGAGCCGCAGTTTTCATGCGATAATGCGGCAGGTACGGCTATATTCGGCTATCTGAAAAGTAATGGGGTAAAATAGATGTCAATGATAACAGTTTCGCAGCTCAACAGGCATATAAGTGAACTTGTAAGCGGAGACCGTGAGCTGAAAGGCTTCATGCTCCGTGCAGAGATCGCACAGGTAGATCTGTTCCGTGCCGCAAACGGAACTATGCTGTTCCTTACCCTTAAGGACGAGCAGAGCGAGATAAAAGCAAATTTATACAGCGGAGTGCTTTCAAGGCTGAAATTCCGTCCCGAAAAGGGAATGTCCGTTATCGTAATGGGCAGCGTTTCGGTCTATGAAAAGAGAGGCACTTACAGCGTTACGATAATGGATATGGCGGCGGACGGTGCAGGACTTGCTGCTGCTGCACTTGACGAGCTGAAGAAAAAGCTTGCCAAGGAAGGATTCTTCTCCGAGGAGCATAAAAGACCTCTGCCGTACATGCCTAAGAAGATAGGCGTTGTCACTTCACTTACGGGTGCGGTGGTACACGATATAACTGATACCCTCAGTACACGCTATCCTCTCTGCGAGGTCTATGCGGTACACTGTCAGGTGCAGGGTGCAGGGGCTCCCGAATCGATAGTCAGGGGCATCATGAGGGCGGAATCCGCAGGCTGTGACGTCATTATCGTGGGACGCGGAGGAGGTTCCGATGAGGAGCTGAGCGTCTTCAATGACGAGCGTATTGCAAGAGCGGTGTATAACTGCCTTGTACCTGTAGTTTCTGCGGTCGGACACGAACAGAACCACACTATAATAGACGATGTGGCGGACAGATACGTGTCTACTCCCACAAGAGCAGCTATAGCGGTTTCTCCCGATATAAGCGAGATAATGCGTAACGTATCCGTTTACACGGAGCGTCTTGGCAAAGCTATGAACAATATCATCGGCAATGCGGAACGCTCTTTTCAGCTTGCACAGGCTAAACTTGCGGCAAATTCTCCCGAGAACCGTCTTAAGCTTGCCGAGGAACGCATAAACAGTATGGAAAATCGTCTTGGTTCTGCCGTTGAACGAAAGCTTCAGAGCCTTGATTCCTCCCTTGAACGCTGCATTGCGGTGCTGGAGGGAAGAAGTCCGCTTAAAATAATGGAAGCAGGCTATTCACTGGCATATAAGGGCGAGAGTCTTATAAAGGATTCCGCAGAGACCAAATGCGGAGATATCATAACCCTCCGTTTCGCCAAGGGCGGAGCAGAGGCTGAGATAAAGAAAAAGTGGTGAGGATATGGAAGAAAATATCAGTTTTGAAGAGAATATGAAAAAGCTGAGCGAGATAACCTCTCAGCTGGAGCAGGGGAGCATTTCCCTTGAAAAGGCGATAGAGCTGTACAGTCAGGGCGTAAAGCTTGCCGCAGACTGCAAGAAACAGCTTGCTGAGGCTAAAATAAAAATAACGGAGGATAACGGCTCAAAGCCGCTGAACTGATCATGAAGAACTTCAATGAAAAGCTTGCTGAGTATATAGAACGTACAGAAGCTAACCTTAAAAAATATAATGCTATGTCGGAGGATATGCTGCCGCAGAAAAGTCTGATAGATGCCATGAATTATTCGCTTGAAGCAGGCGGAAAACGTGTTAGACCTGCATTGGTCTACGGCTTCTGTGAGGCTCTGGGCGGCGATCTGCGTTCTGCGGATGCACCTGCGGCTGCTATCGAGATGATACACACATTTTCACTTATACACGACGACCTTCCTGCAATGGATGACGATGATTTCCGCCGCGGTAAGCCCTCCTGCCACAAGGCTTTCGGAGAGGCTGTTGCAATTCTCGCAGGTGATGCACTCTGTATGCTGCCTTTCGAGGTCATAGCAGATGATGAGAAGCTCACTCCCGAGCAGAAGGTGAAGATAGTTTCCTGCCTTGCAAAGGGTGCAGGCAGAGAAGGCATGGGCGGCGGACAGGTAATCGATATCGAGAACGAGGAGCGTTCCGATGTGGATGAGGAGAACCTGAGAAATATGTACCGCTGCAAGACAGGTCAGCTCATAGCTATATCCTGCGTTATGGGATGTATCTGTGCAGGCGCTTCGGACCTTATGCTCGGTATCGCTGCGGAGTACGGCTTCAAGCTCGGACTTGCCTTCCAGATAATCGACGATATCCTCGATGTTACAAGCACTACCGAGGAACTCGGCAAGCCTGTCGGCAGCGACGAGGAGGAAAACAAGACTACATTCGTAACACTTTACGGCGTTGAGAAGGCTCAGCAGATAGCAGATGACGTCACAGCTCAGGCGTTATCCTGCCTTGACAATATTGAACACAGCACATTCCTGAGAGAGCTGACGAATATGCTGCTGAAGCGTAAAAAATAATTTAAGGAGCTGCGGAAACAGTCCGCAAAGAGAAAATGAAGGAAAATTTAAAAGATAGTGAGAGGATCACTCTTTCGGAGCTTGATCTTCCGGCTGATCTGCGCGAGCTTTCCTATAAGCAGTGCAGATACCTTTGCAGTGAGATAAGGGGATTGCTCGTATCGACAGTTTCAAAGACAGGCGGACACCTTGCATCAAATCTCGGTGTTGTGGAGCTTACTCTGGCGCTTCACAGGAATTTCGATTCGCCTGATGATAAGATAGTCTGGGACGTTGGACATCAGGCTTATGTACATAAAATACTGACAGGCAGAGCGGATCAGTTCTCAACACTCAGGCAGGAGAACGGTATATCAGGCTTCCCGAAGCCTTCAGAGTCGGTGCATGATTCGTTCATATCAGGCCACAGCAGTACATCAGTATCTGCGGCATACGGTATGGCGGAGGCTATGAAGCTTCAGGGCAAGGATGGCTATGCTGTTGCGGTTATCGGCGACGGCGCAATGACAGGCGGTATGTTCTATGAAGCTATGAACAACGCAGGCAGACATCAGGACAGGAATATGATAGTCATTCTCAATGACAACAATATGTCCATATCCAAGAGTGTCGGTGCGCTTTCAAAGCACCTCACCAACCTGAGAAATACCGAGAACTACCTTGAGACCAAAAGACGTGTTGAAAAAAAGCTCCTGAGAGTACCGATAGTCGGCGCACCTTTTGCCAAGGGCATCAAGAACGTCAAGGACTCGGTAAAATCCGCAATACTCGAAAGCAATATGTTCGAGGATATGGGATTCATATATCTGGGACCTGTCAACGGTCACAATCTGCAGGAACTTGAACAGGTCATACATATGGCAAAGTCATTCCACCGTCCCGTATTCATCCACGTAAAGACCGTTAAGGGAAAGGGCTATCTTCCTGCTGAAAAGAATCCGGGAGAGTATCACGGTATCTCGAAGTTCGATATAGTCACAGGAAATCCCGAGGTATCGGCGGATGAGTGCTTCTCAACCGTTTTTGGCAAGGAACTTGCCCGAATCGCTGACAATGATGAGAAGATATGCGCTATAACTGCGGCTATGAAGTACGGAACGGGACTTCAGTTCTTTGCGTCAAAGCACCCCGAGCGCTTCTATGACGTTGGTATTGCCGAACAGCATGCAGTTACATTTGCAGGCGGACTGGCTTCAATGGGGATGACTCCCGTATTTGCAGTCTACTCCACATTCCTTCAGCGAGCATACGATCAGCTCGTTCACGATGTTGCTATCGGAGGACTTCACATAGTTCTCGGTGTGGACCGTGCAGGAATCGTCGGTGAGGACGGCGAAACTCATCAGGGACTTCTCGATGTTCCTATGCTTGCTACTATACCGAATACCGTTATTTACTCTCCTTCATGCTACGATGAGCTCAAACTCTGCATGAAGAAGGCTATATACGACGAAACGGGACTTGTTGCCGTCCGCTACCCGAGAGGTGCTGAAAAGGTTGACTACAACAAGAGCTACGTTTCAACTGACTACATCTTCCACAAGACAAGCGGGAGCGATACCCTCATAATAACCTACGGAAGACTGTATAATGAGGCTTACAAGGCACTTAAGATGCTTGCAAAGGATAACATTGACTGCGATGTACTTAAACTCACAAGGATATTCCCTGCGGTACCCGAGGTGATAGAGTCCGCATCTTACTACAAGAGGATAGTTTTCTTCGAGGAGTCTATCGGTCAGGGAAGTATTTCCGAACTGTTCGGAGAACAGCTTGCCGAGATAGGATATAACGGAGACTACAGCAGAGTAACTGCCGAAAGCTTCGTAAAACAGGCATCTGTGACCTCGTGCCTTGAAAAACTCGGACTTACCTGCGATAAAATGGCAGAATATATACGCGGAAGGATAGACGCCGATGCCGAGACTTGATGCTGAACTTGTCTCACGGGGCATAGCAAGAAGCCGTGAGAACGCCAAGGATATGATAAAGGCAGGTGCCGTTACGGTCAACGGTATAACTGCAAAAAAGCCCTCCGACGAGGTCTGTTCCGAGGATGAGATGGTTTCGTCCGAGACTGATGTATATGTGGGAAGAGGTGCTCTTAAGCTTGAAAAAGCAGTTACTTTTTTCGGTATAGACCTGAAAGGCAGGAAATGCCTTGATATTGGTGCTTCCACAGGCGGTTTCACCGAGTATATGCTGAAATGCGGCGCCGAAAAGGTCTTTTCCGTTGATGTGGGACACGGTCAGCTTGCAGAGAGCCTTTGCCGTGACAGCAGAGTAGTTAACATGGAGGGTACTGATATCCGCAGTGTTTTTCCTGATGATATCGGCGGAAAAGCCGATTTTGTCAGTGTTGACGTATCCTTTATATCCCTGACAAAGGTGCTTCCCAAGATAGTTGAGCTCATGTCGGAGGACGGCGAGGCTGTAGTGCTTATAAAGCCGCAGTTTGAGGCAGGCAAAAAGGATATCGGCAAAAAGGGCGTGGTCAAGGACAGAAAGGTCCACGAACGAGTGCTTTCCGACACTGACAGCGCTATGCGGCTTGCGGGACTTGTACCCGTCGGTTACACTTATTCTCCCGTAAAGGGCGGGAGCGGAAATATAGAATATCTTGCTCATCTGCGGAGAGAGGCTTCCGTATCGGCTGAGACCGACCTTAGGAAGCTTGTGGGAGATGCCTTCGCTGAGCTTTAGGAGGAAATATGAAAGCTGCACTTTATCCGAATTTTCAGAAAAAGAACGCCCTTAGCTGTGCGCGTGATACCTGTGACGTGCTTAACGCATCGGGTATAGAGGTTTCCGTAAGCGGAGAATTCAGAGAGGACTTCAAGGATAAGCCTTTCGTTATCTTCGAGGATATCGAGGTCTCTGCACAGACTGCGGATATAGTCATTGCTATCGGCGGCGATGGTACTATCCTTCGCTGTGCTAAATTCCTTATGGGAACAGATACAAAGCTTCTGGGCATCAATACAGGTACTCTCGGATTCATGGCAGGTCTTGAGGCTGACCAGCTGGATAAGCTGGTGCTCCTTACAAACGGCGAGTATGAGATATCAAAGCGCATGACAATAGAGGTCGTTATCCATGACGGCGATGAGGAAAAAGTCTATACCGCTCTCAATGAAGTTTCTGCACGTTCGGGAAGCTTCAGGATATGCGACTTTGATGTGTTCTCGGACGGCTATCTCGTAGGAAGATACCGTGCGGACGGTATCCTCTTTTCAACGCCTTCGGGTTCTACCGCATATGCACTTTCGGCAGGCGGTCCTATAGTTGAACCCGACCTTGAATGTATCGAAATGACGCTTATCTGTCCCCACTCGCTGTTTTCCCGTGCAACACTGTTCGCTCCTGACAGACAGCTGAGGATAACAGACAGGACAAAGGGCGACGGTTCAATGGTCATCAGCGTTGACGGAGAAGTCAACAAGATACTCGGCGAGAATGAATCCATAGAGATACGCCGCGGAAAGTACGATCTGAATTTCGTGAACCTCATCGGCAATTCCTTCCATGAATCCCTTTGCAGAAAAATGTGCAAGCCACTAAAATGATACGGAGAATGATATGAAGAACCGCAGACACGATCTGATACTTGAAATAATCAATGAACAGGCTGTAGGGACTCAGGAGGTTCTTATGAAGCTTCTTGCCGAGAGGGGAGTTGTCACAACTCAGGCAACTCTTTCCCGTGATATACAACAGCTTTCACTTGTCAAGCAGAGGGACGCGGACGGTGTTTATCGTTATGCTATGCCTGCCTCTGCGCTTACCGAGAAAAGTCTTTTCGCAGAAGCTGTCGTGTCGGTAGACTATGCCATGAATACGATAGTCCTGAAATGCAGGGCAGGTATGGCGCAGGGAACCTGTGCGGCCATCGATTCCGTGAACCACGAGGGGATAGTCGGAACTATAGCCGGTGACGATACCATATTCATACTCGTTAGAAGCGAAGCGGACGCAAAGCGGCTTTCAAAGAAATTCAGAAACGAATTATTATCGGATAAATAAAGGATCTTGTCATGTTAAAGGAAATATATATCAGAAATCTTGCAGTTATCAAAGAAGCGGTTATACCTCTTACGGGTACGCTGAATATATTTACAGGTGAAACAGGTGCAGGTAAGTCGATACTCATAAACGGCATCAACGCTGTGCTTGGTCAGCGAAGCAATAAGGACATAGTCCGTACAGGATGTGACAAGGCGGTAATAACCGCTCTTTTCACGGATATACCTCCACAGGTAGGTGAGAAACTCGATGAACTCGGTTTCCCCTATGATAACGATGAGATAACTGTCACCCGTGAGATAAGTGCGGACGGCGGAAGCACTGCAAGAATAAACGGCAGGACAGCTACTGCCGCAATGCTCAGAGAGGTTGGAAGCCTTCTTATCAACATCCACGGACAGCATGACAATCAGATACTTCTCGACAGCGAAAAGCATATGCAGATACTTGATGATTTCGGCGGAGACAATACCCTTCTTGACTCATACAGGAACGATTTCAGAGAACTTCAAAAAACTGCAAGACGCCTCGGTGAACTGAAAAAGCAGGAGCAGTCTCGTATCGAGCGCAGCCGTTATCTTAACGGCATCATCGACGATATCGGCGAGCTGGAGCTTTCCGCAGGCGAGGATGAGACACTTGAAAAGGAGTACGAGTCCGCCCGTGACTCCGAAAAGACAATTATCGCCCTTAAGAACGCAGTTCAGGCGATAACAGGTGACGATGCGGCTACAGATATGCTCGTGTCCGCTGAGACAGAGATAGCTTCATTTGCGGACGGAGACTCACGTATCTCCGCACTTTACGAGCGCCTTTCCGCAGCCGAGATAGAGCTTGCTGACATTGCAGACGAGCTTGAGTCCGCAGCCGAGCAGGTTGAGCTGGACGGTCAGCGCCTCGGATATCTCAGCAACAGGCTGAATACGATAAATAAGCTTAAGCGCAAATACGCTCTCGACTGCGAGGGACTCGTAAAGCTATACGACGACGCCTGCCGTGAGATAATGCAGCTTGAAGGCTCGGGGGACGAGATAAAGTCACTGAGCGAAAAACGTGAACAGCTCCTTCATAAGGTCACTGAGGAGGCAAAGGCACTTTATGACTACCGTGAGGAAGTGGCTGAGCGCTTCACACGCCGTGTAACAGAGGAACTGGAGTTCCTTAATATGGCGGGAGTAGTCATAGCAGTCCGCCACGAAAAGGGCAAGCTGACTGTAAACGGCATGGATACGGTGGAGTTCCTTATCTCGGCAAACAGAGGTGAAGAACCTAAGCCGATATCACGCATAGCATCGGGCGGTGAGCTTTCAAGGATAATGCTGGCGCTGAAAAGCGTTATCGCAGACAAGGACAGCATCCCCACCATGATATTTGACGAGATAGATACAGGTGTAAGCGGCAAGGCGGCGCAGAAAATAGGCATAAAACTGCGTGAGATAGGAAAGGTAAGACAGGTCATATGTGTTACCCACCTTTCACAGATAGCGGTAATGGCTGATAACCACCTTATGATAGAAAAGCAGATAGTGGGAGACCGTACAGAAACCCACGTAACTCAGCTCGATATGGACGGCAGAGTTGCCGAGATAGCCCGTATCATGGGCGGAGACGATCCGAGTGAACTGATGCTCGATAATGCAAGGGCTGAGATAGAAAAGGCTGTCTCCTGCTGACAGCTGTAAAATCATATCCACGGAGGAAATAACTTGAAGATATACTCTACCCGTCACGGACAGACGGATTACAATAAACAGGAGATAATACTCGGTACCACAGATCTGCCCCTTAATGAAACAGGTCTGGCACAGGCGCTTGAACTTGCGGAAAATGTGAAAAAGCTCGGAGATGTGGACATCATCATAGCATCGCCAATGAAACGCGCACAGACTACCGCAAAGGCTGTTGCGGAGCGCTGCGGACTTGATATAGTCACCGATGAAAGACTGAGAGAATGGGACTACGGCGAGTTTGAGGGAAAATCACGCTTTACTGACGGGTTCGCAGAAAATAAGACTGAATTCGGCGTAAGGATGGGAAGAAACGGCGAATCGCTCATGCAGCTTGCACACAGAGTCTATTCCGTTCTTGATGACATAAGGAGAGACTACAGCGGAAAGAACGTGCTTGTGGTTTGTCATGGCGGAGTATGCCGTGTTATAGAAACTTATTTCCATGATATGACCGTTAAGGAGTTCAGCGGCTGGTTCATGGATAACTGTCAGATAATAGAATATCAGATCTGAAAAGGATGAAAATGCATTTAAAAGGAGGAACCAAATGAGAGTAGGTGTTGATTACTACCCTGAACAGTGGGAAAGCTCGATGTGGCAGAGCGACGCTGAAAAAATGGCGCAGTCAGGCGTAAAGCTCGTAAGACTTTCGGATTTTGCGTGGTCCAAGCTGGAACCCCGTGAGGGTGAGTTCACATTCGGCTGGCTCGACCATGTTATAGATATCTTTTCAAGGTACGGTATAGGTATAATCCTTTCTATACCTACGAACTGTCCACCGTTGTGGATGTACCAGTCCTATCCTGAGATAATACAGATAAGACCTGACGGAAAAAGGCTTCAGATAGGCAACAGGGGACACCGCTGCGTCAATTCGCCCGTATTTGTCAAGTACGCAAGACGTATCGCCTGCGAGATGGTAAAGCGCTACGGCAAGAAAAAGTCCGTTATAGTATGGCAGATAGACAGCGAACTGGAAGCTTATCCCTGCTGCTGTGATGTCTGCAAGGAGAAATTCCGCAAGTGGCTGATAGAAAAGTACAATGACCTCGACAGCATAAACGCTGCATACGGTACAAGCGTATGGAGCGGCGACTACAGCGACATATCGCAGATAGAACCGCCTACCGCTTACCCTAAGGCATGGCAGAATCCTTCATTGTGTCTTGACTGGTACAGGTTCACATCACAGAGTGCGGCTGATTTCGTCAAGGAGATAGCGGAGCTTGTACGTCTTGAAAATCCTAAAGTGATACTTACTACCAATACGGTGTTCAGCAATAATACTCCCGACCTGTATCATCTCTTTGAGGAGCTCGATTTCGTTTCATACGACAATTATCCTCCGATAAGTCTTGAAGCAGAGGAAGAGACCATTAGCTCGCATGCTTTCGAGCTTGATATGATGCGCGGAGTCAAGGGAGCCGATTTCTGGGTAATGGAACAGCTCAGCGGTCCAACCGGAAGCTACGCATATATGTCTCCTGCACCGAAGCCGGGACAGATTATGGGTTACGCTATGCAGGCCTTTGCTCACGGTGCGGATGCGGTGCTGCATTTCCGCTGGAGAACTGCCGCAACAGGTGCGGAGATGTTCAGACACGGACTTCTCGACCACAGCAACGTACCGAACCGCAGATTCTATGAGTTCTCGGAGCTGTGCAAGTCGGCAGTCAAGCTTACACCGCTTCTCAGTACACGCCTCATAGCGGACATTGCAATTGTTTATTCTCCCGAGATCGATCACGCCTTCAAGATACAGCCGCAGGTCAGAACATTCGGCTATATGGAGCAGCTTAAGATGTTCCACTCGGCTTTCAGTCATTTTGGTGCAAATGTGGATGTTGTGTCGGGTGAGACGGACCTCAGCGAGTATAAGCTGGTAATCGCACCTTCAATGTACGTGAATAACTCTGCCGTTACCGAAAATCTCTACAGATATGTAATAAACGGCGGTACTCTCGTGCTTACCGCAAGAAGCGGCGTAAAGGACGCCAATAACAACTGCATAATCGATACACTGCCTACCGTATACAAGGAGCTTGCTGGTATTGAGATAACCGAATATGATCCGATAGGCGAACAAAAGCACGTTATCCGTGATTTCGCAGGAAACGAATTCAGCTGTCATGCATGGTGCGATGTTATACAGGCGACTTCCGCAAAGGCTTATGCTGAGTATACCGACGGTTGGTACCGCTGTCTGCCTGCTGTTACCATGAACAGGTACTGCAACGGTATCGCTTACTACATCGGAACAGTCTGCGGACTTGACTTCTATGAGAGCTTCGCATCTAACCTCATGATGCAGACAGGTATCCCTCGCCTTAAGGACCTTCCGCGCGGAGTTGAGGTAACTACCCGTACAAACGGAAAGGATGAGTATATCTTCTTCTTCAACAACTCCGAAAAAGACGTTTCGATACCGCTTCCAAAGCCTATGTACAGCGTTATTTATTCGATTGTAGAAGACGAGCTTCAGCTTAAGCCGTTTGAAATGGATGTAGTAAGGAAGTAAACAGGTATGAGGATGGTTTTACAGCGTGTTAACTACGCAAGCGTCAGAGTTGACAGAGAGATATGCGGACAGATAGGCAAGGGCTATCTGGTACTGCTGGGAGTAGGTCATGAGGACACCGAGGAGGACTGCCGGAGACTTGCGGATAAGATCATAAATCTGCGTATCTTTTCGGACGAGAATGATAAGATAAACCTCTCGCTTAACGATGTGGGAGGTGAACTGCTGGTAGTATCGCAGTTCACGCTCTATGCGGACTGCCGCAAGGGAAACCGTCCGAACTTCATTCAGGCAGGAAAACCCGATGAAGCGGAACTCCTTTACAACTACTTCGTTGATTACTGCCGAAGCAAGGGCAAGCATGTGGAAACAGGCATCTTTGCGGCTGATATGAAGGTCTCGCTCGAAAATGACGGACCGTTCACAGTTATTCTTGAATAATGAATAAGATCACCTTTCGGGACGCATAATATCCGTGAGGTGATCTTTTTGCGTTATCGTGGAGACAGGGGAATTCTCATACTTACGCTGCTGTTTCTTTTGATGTTTACGGGTGTGGTACTGAACTACTACCGCATTTCCGAGGACGGCGCATATATAAGCGCTGCGGTGAACAGTCCCTATATTACTGTAAATGCGGGAGACAGTCAGGGGACGGTCTACGACAGGGAAATGCGTCCGCTGGTGAACTGCGGTCACGAGTGGGTATGTGTTATAGTGCCTGACGGCAAGACGGATGCGGAAGCAATGGAAAATGCTGTGGACAAGGAAGAATTTGCGGCGGAATATGCTAAGGGACGTCCCTTTGCTTACAGGTGCAGGGAGTCGGGGAAGGATACGGACAGGAAAACTTACTTCCGCATACCTGTAAGATACGGCGAAAGCCAGACTGCACAGCATGTTATCGGGTATCTGTCCGAAGGGAAAGGTGCTTCGGGGATAGAGTATGCATACGAGAAGATTCTTCGCAGCGGAAGTGTCGGCAACACAGTAAGCTATACCACCGACGGCAGAGGAAATGTGCTTATCGGTGAGGGCAAAAGAGTACAGCGCAGCAGCAATGAAAAAACGGGAGTCGTGACAACGCTGGACAAGGAAATTCAGTCTGTATGCGAGTCTTTTTCCCGTGATATAGCAAAGGGTACCGTTATAGTTTCGGATATCGGCAGCGGCGATATACTCGGACTTGCAAGCTATCCGCAGTATTCCGCTGATAATATCGAAGCCGCACTGACTGACACTGACAGTCCCCTTATAGACCGTGCACTTTATTCCTACAGCGTAGGTTCTATATTCAAGCTTGTTACTGCCTGTGAAGCACTGGACGAGGGAATGGGCGGATTCGTATACGACTGCAATGGCAGTATCGATATTTCGGGACAGGTCTTCAACTGCCATCGCTACGACGGTCACGGAGTCCAGGATATGACCGAAGCTGTAGCCAATTCCTGCAACACTTACTTTATCAGTCTCAGCAGATGCCTTGATATACCGAAGCTTCGTGGGACTGCCTATGACATGGGGTTCGGTAAAGAGATACCGCTGTGTTCGGGAATTACCGCTTCTGCAGGACATCTTCCCACTGTTGAGGAACTCCTTGTACCTGCCGAACTTGCGAACTTCTCATTCGGTCAGGGAAAGCTTACTGCTTCACCGCTTCAGATAAACCGTATGACCGGGGCAATTGCAAACGGCGGAAAGCTTTACATGTCAAGGTTTATAAAGGGGATAACTGCGGACGGCGAAACAGTCTCCAACGAAAAGCCGAAGCAGTATACCCGGGTAATGGGAGAGATGCAGGCGAAGAAACTGAGGGATATGATGATATCGGCGGTGTACGATACCGAGGGTTCAAATGCAAAGCCGCAGAGGGTAAAGGTCGGCGCAAAGACCTCCACTGCACAGACTGGACGCATGGATGAGAGGGGAGAGGAGTTCTGTCACGCTTGGATAACGGGGTTCTTTCCTGCTGACAAACCGAGGTATGCGGTGACGGTGCTTGTTGAGGACGGCGGCTACGGAAATGATGCGGCAGCGCCTGTATTTGCCGAAATTGCGGACAGGGTAATGAAAATCGGATAATTCTTGACAAAGCTGTGTTTGTGTGATATACTTTTCCTGTAAAATTTTTTTCAGGAGGAGAAATAATGAAAAAGGGTTTATTTGCAATTTGTATGGCAGCTATCATGCTGACAGGCTGCGGAAATGCTGCAACAACGGGGGGAAGCACCGCAGATACAAGCTCAAAGGCTGAGACAGCTTCTTCGTTGCATGAGGATGAAGTGATTAAATATTCTGAGTATGGTGGCATTGATATGCCATATCCTGATCGGATGTATCCGGCATTTAATAACGATAGTCATTTTAGGGAGACACATGAATGGAATCACTCAACTCAAGAAAATGTTGAAACTGTGGTTTTTTATGACTATTATGGCTACAGCGGAGAATATTCATCTGATGACAAAACAAGTCGAGAAGAACAGACATTTGAAGACTACGTTAGTTTTGAGTTTTCTTCTATTGAAAATAAATTTTATGACTGCTATGATTCTTACCAGAATGATCCTGATAACTTTACAATAGACAGTAAGGAAGATATTGTTTTACTTGGCAACAATGGAACTCGTGGAACAGGAACATATACACTAAACAATGGCAGAAAGCTTAATTTTATCTATAATACTGTGTTTGTTGGTGAAAATGGCAGAGTCTGGTGGATGGTATTTACCGAATCCAACGAGCAGTCAGAGCTTGACGAGATGCAGTATCTTGCAGACCTTCCTCTCAACAAGGCAAAGCTTGACGAATAATAAAAACAAGGGACGCATAGAGCGTCCCTTAATTGTTATTTACCGAACTTCTCAACGTCCACATCAAGAGGAGCGTCGATCTCATCGGAAACGTATTTGCCGTTCTTTTTGCGCTGTTTTACACATTCGGTCAGCAGGTACTCTATCTGACCGTTGACCGAACGGAAGTCGTCCTCCGCCCATGCAGCGATATCGTTATACAGCTTTTCCGATAATCTGAGCGGAACTTGTTTTTTAGCTGCCATATCAATAGAGCGAGCCTGAGTTTACAACAGGCTGAGCGTCGTGGTTTCCGCAGAGAACTACCAGCAGGTTTGATACCATAGCAGCCTTGCGCTCTTCGTCCAGTTCAACAACGTTGTTCTCGTTGAGTCTTTCAAGAGCCATTTCAACCATGCCTACAGCACCGTCAACGATCATTTTTCTTGCGTCGATGATAGCGGAAGCCTGCTGTCTCTGGAGCATTACTGCTGCGATCTCGGGAGCGTATGCAAGGTAAGTGATACGAGCCTCGATTATTTCAAGACCTGCGTTCTCGACCTTTGACTGTATCTCGTCACGGATACGTGCTGCAACTACCTCGCTTGAACCGCGGAGGCTTCCCTCGTCAGCTATACCGTCGCCTGTAGTATCAACGTTAGGAGCAACGTCATAGGGGTAAAGACGAACGATATTTCTGAGGGCAGTATCGCACTGGAGCGAGAGGTATTCCTTGTAGTTGTCAACATCGAAAACAGCCTTAGCAGTATCGGTTACCTTCCAGATAACAGCGATGCCAATCTCAACAGGGTTGCCGAGGCAGTCGTTTATCTTCTGGCGGTTGTTGTTGAGAGTCATTATCTTAAGGGATATCTTCTTGGACGTTACAGGAGTTGATCTGTAGCCTGTCATAAGGTTAACGGTAGCTGATGATTCGCGTGTATTACCGTCTACGTCACCGCTCTGGCGGAGCTTTGTGGAAGCGGCAGGGTTAACGGCTGTGCAGAAAGGGTTTACCCAGTAGAAGCCGTCGCCTTTGAGAGTTCCCTTGTACTTGCCGAAGAGGGTGAGTACGAGAGCTTCCTGCGGCTTCAGTACTTTAAGTCCGAGGTACGGCACCCAGCCGATGCATAACCAAAGCAGTGAGAGCATTATGAGCAGCAGAGATTCAGCGCCAATGCCTAAGATAAACGTAAAGAACGAGCCTATATAGAGCAGTGTGATGATAACGATGGCTGACCAGCCATTCTTTCTTGTTGATAAAACTTTTTCTTTCATGATTATTCATCCTTTCGTGATGTGAATGTGGCGTATTGATTTGATATCATTATGATATCACATAAACATGATTTTGTCAAGACATTACTGAAATGTTTTTCATTTAACTATTAGCCTGCACAGTTAAGAATATGCATTATTGCTGTGCAGCGTTATCCATACATTTTGTACCTTTTGAACCTTTTGTACCTGTACCATATCTGACAAATCAATAATTAGCTGTTTTGAATAATAGTTAAATTATTATTTAATTGATGCATGAATATTCTGTGTAAAAGCATTTTTCTGATGCAGCGGCTCATGGACGGTGGTACAAAAGGTACAAAAGGGGTGCTATCAGAGTGCAGAGAGCAGTTATTAGAACACGGAGCTTAGTGTAGGGGCACACAGTTTGCGCCCGTTATAACCGGATACAATTATTGAACCTATGCAGGGACGAGTTGCGCTCGCACGTTGGAGTCCGTGCAATTACCTTTAAAGATAAAATGCTGAAAAATACTTGACTTTTCACGGAAACAGCGTTATAATACTAATGTATGGCAGTGAAGGGACTGACTGTATGCGTGATACCTCAGAGAGAAAGCGGACGGTGAGAGCTTTCGTATCACAGACAGGTGCTACCCCCGAGTCTCTCTGCGAAAGCGGAGCGTATTTCTGCGTTAAGGATAGCCGAGGAAAGGGGAGTTGCCCCTTTTGAATTTGGGTGGTACCACGAGAGCCTTCGTCCCATTTGGCGGCGAGGCCTTTTTATTTAGTCCGGAATTAAACAATAAGCGCCGTTGTTCAATTGGTGAACAACTGTCTTGTGTAAGGCAGGTACAGCATTTTTTGGGTTCGATTCCTAAACGGCGCACCATTTCAATTCATAATTCATAATGCATAATCTTTCTGATAAGTCAGAGATGCATTTAATTATGAATTATGAATTATGAATTATGCATTTTATTAAAAGGAGATTATTTTTATGCAGTGGACAGGTCTTAACGATCTACGTGAAAAGTATTTATCATTCTTCGAGAGCAAGAACCATACTCGTATGGCAAGCGCTTCTCTCATCCCTCAGGGCGACAAGAGCCTCCTTCTCATCAACTCGGGTATGGCTCCCCTTAAGAAGTTCTTCCTGGGACAGGCTACACCTCCGAACGTAAGAGTAACAACATGTCAGAAATGTATCCGTACTCCCGATATCGAGAGCGTTGGTAAGACTGCAAGACACGGTACATACTTCGAGATGCTCGGAAACTTCTCATTCGGCGACTACTTCAAGCCCGAGGCTATCGCGTGGGCTTGGGAGTTCCTTACAAAGACACTGGAGATACCTGCTGACCGTCTCTGGATAACTATATACGAAAGCGACGACGAGGCAGAGCAGATTTGGGAGAACAATATCGGCATCCCTCACGACAGGATAATCCGTCTCGGTAAGAAGGACAACTTCTGGGAGCACGGTTCAGGTCCATGCGGTCCATGTTCCGAGATACACTTCGACCGCGGTGAGGCTTACGGTCCTTTCGAGAACTTCGAGCAGGCAAGCGACTGCGACCGTGTCATCGAGATATGGAACCTCGTATTCAGCCAGTTCGACAGCGATGGAAACGGTCACTACGAGGAAATGAAGAGCAAGAACATCGACACAGGTATGGGACTTGAAAGACTTGCTTGCGTTATGCAGGGCGTTGACAATATCTTTGAGGTCGATACTGTTCAGAATATCATGAAGCATATCTCATCTATCGCAGGCGTTGAGTACAAGAAGGACGCTAAGACAGATGTTTCTCTCCGTGTTATCACTGACCATATCAGAAGCACTACTTTAATGGTAGGCGACGGCATACAGCCTTCAAATTCGGGACGCGGTTATGTTCTCCGCCGTCTGCTGAGAAGAGCTGCACGTCACGGCAGACTCTTAGGCATCACAAGACCTTTCCTTTCCGAGGTATGCGATACAGTTATCAAGGAAAACGAAGGTGCTTACCCTGAGCTTGCTGAAAAGAAGGATTACATAAAGAAGATAATCAGCGTTGAGGAAGAGGCTTTCGCTAAGACTATAGACAAGGGTACAGAGCTCCTCAACCAGTTCACAGAGAAGCTTGCATCAGAGGGTAAGAAGGTGCTCTCAGGCGACGATGCATTCAAGCTTGCTGATACATACGGCTTCCCGATAGACCTTACTGAAGAGATATGCGAGGAGAAGGGCTTTACTGTTGACCGTGACCGCTTCACCGAGCTTGCAAAGGAACAGCGCGCAAGAGCAAAGGCTGACCATGCAGCTAAGGCAGGTTCATCATGGGCTGACAACAGCATCAAGGTAGATGCTCCAAAGACTGTATTCACTGGCTATACTGACAACTCGGCAGAGGCTGAGATACTTGCTATATACAAGGACGGCGCAGAGGTGGATTCTGCTTCCGAAGGCGAGGACGTTGTTATCGTACTTGACAGAACTCCTTTCTACGCTGAAAGCGGCGGACAGGTAGGCGATACAGGTACTATCACATGCGGTCCGAACGTTGTATCGGTGGATGATACTATCAAGAGCGAGGGACACTTCCTCCACATCGCATCCGTTACCGAGGGTACTGTTACAAAGGGCGAGAAGGTAACAGCAGAGATAGATGTTACAAGAAGAAACTCTATCATGCGCAACCACACTTCAGCACATCTTCTCCAGAACGCACTCCGCAAGGTACTTGGCGACCACGTTCATCAGGCAGGACAGCTCGTTAACGAGAAGGCTTGCCGTTTCGACTTCAACCACTTCAGCGCTATGACCGATGAGGAGATAGCAGAGGTAGAGCGCCTTGTAAACAATGAGATACTCAGCGCTATCCCTGTTACTATGGAGGAAATGCCTATCGAAGAGGCTAAGAAGCTTGGAGCTATGGCTCTCTTCGGTGAGAAGTACGGCGATGTTGTAAGAGTTGTAACAGCAGGTGATTCTATCGAGTTCTGCGGCGGTACTCACGTATCAAATTCCGCTCAGATAGGACTCTTCAAGATAGTTTCCGAAAGCTCCGTAGCTGCTGGCGTAAGACGTATCGAGGCAGTTACAGGTTCGGGTGTACTTGAACTGCTTAACGGCTTCAAGGACACTATCATCAGATCCGCAAAGGCTCTCAAGCTTGCAAATATCACAGAGCTTCCAGAGAAGTGCGCTTCCGTTGCATCCGAGCTCAAGGACAAGGAAAAGCAGCTTGAATCACTTAATCAGCAGGTAGCTAACTCAAAGGTTGCAGCTATATTCGATAACGCTAAGGAAGTTAACGGAGTTAAGGTGATCTCCGCAAGAATGGACGGCTCTGCACCTGACGCTCTCAGAAAGCTTGGCGACAGCGTAAAGGACAAGGCTGAGGCTATCATCGCTCTGTTTGCAGCAGTAAACGGCGAGAAGGGCACATTCTACTGCGTTTGCACAAAGGACGCTATCGCTAAGGGCGGAAACGCAGGTCAGATAGTACGCGAAGTTTCGGCAGTAACAGGCGGAAAGGGCGGCGGAAAGCCCGACGGAGCTATGGCAGGTGCAGGGGATATCACTAAGGTTGACGAAGCACTGGCTAAGTTTGAAGATATCGTATCAGGTATCATAAAGTAATAAAATTCAAGCCTGAAGCCGTCAGCTTTTCGGCGGCTTCGGACTTCGATGAAAAATAGTAAAGGAGTAATATTTATGGACTGCTTATTCTGCAAGATAATCGACGGAGAAATACCAAGCACAAAGGTGTATGAGGACGAATACGTTTACGCATTCAAGGACATCGCTCCTATCGCACCTATGCACATCCTCATCATTCCAAAGGTACACATCACAAGTGCAAATGACATAACAGAGGAAAATTCAGCTGTAGTTGCAAAGGTATTTGAGGCAGCAGGAAAAATAGCCAAGGAACAGGGCTATGAGAGCTATCGTATAATCAACAACTGCGGCGACGATGCAGGTCAGACCGTAAAGCATCTCCACTTCCATCTTCTCGGCGGAGTTAAAATGGGCTGGGGCCCCGAGTCACTGGGCAAGACTGAATAAGGAGCAAGAAAATGGCAGAAACTTATAAAATGACTATCGCAGGACTTGAAAGAGAACTGCCGATATGTCCGCTGAATGAAAAGCTTGATATTGCGGCTTTTGTTATGTTTTCCGATGTTGAACTCACTGTTGCGGCAGCTTCCGAGCTTCTGAAAAAGTGCGGAGATTTCGACGTTATCCTGACTGCTGAATCAAAGGGAATACCTCTTGCTTTTGAAATGGCAAGACAGTGCGGAAAACCCTATGTAGTTGCAAGAAAGTCGGTAAAGCTTTTCATGAAGAACCCTATCTCAGTTACAGTAAAGTCTATAACCACAGCACATGAACAGGTGCTGCATCTTGCAGAGGATAAGGCAGCAATGCTGCGGGACAAAAAGGTGCTTATCCTTGATGACGTTATCAGTACAGGCGAATCACTTATAGCGCTTGAAAAGCTTACAAAGGCTGCAGGCGGAAATATCGTCTGCGAGGCTGCAGTTCTTGCTGAAGGCGACGCTGCTGAAAGAGATGATATAGTCTTTCTTGAAAAGCTGCCTCTTTTCTATAAACTTTAAGTAATATTATGAAGCGAAAAATGATTGGAGCGGCAGCAGCATATATGTCGGGATTGTTTTTCGCTTCGTTTTTTACGGGACCGATGATCCTTGCTGTAGTGGCTGCCGCAGTTTTGGCCCTTGTTATCTTCGGAAAGCACAGAGGCTTTAAAACAGCGGACTATGCAGTTATTGCGGCTGCGTTTACAGCTGCCTTTGCAGTGTTCAATTTCTACACTCTGACGTGTTATGACAAGGCTGCCGTCTATGACGGAAAAACAGGCAGCTTTACAGGCGAAGTCACTGATATTTCAGTACATGACGGCGGAAACGCTTCATACATACTTAAGGGCAGGACAGGCGACGGTCAGAAGGCAAGGATAACTTATTACGGAAGTGACCTCGGTGCGGAGTACGGCGATATCGTGACCATAGGGCAGTGCATGTTTTCGCTTCCCGATAAGGACTGGCTTTTCGATGCCGAGACCTACTACAAGGCGCAGGGCGTCTTTCTTTCAGCAGGAAATATCAAGGATGCTGTCTGTACCCACAGAGGAAGACGTCCCCTGAAAAATGCTCTTATCAGCTACAGGGAATACATGATAAAGCGCTTCAATGCCGTACTCGGTACAGAATGCGGCGGTTTTCTTGCAGGAATGGTATTCGGCGAAAAGCAGGGACTTGACAATAACACCAAGACCGCTCTTTACCGCAGCGGTATAGGTCACATCCTTGCAGTCTCGGGACTGCATGTTTCCATAATAGCTGCACTTCTCATGACCTTGCTTCGCAGACTGAGAGTAAACAGGTTCGCGGCTTTCGGAATAATGGATGCAGTACTCGTTCTGCTTGTGGTAATGGCGAATACTCCCGTATCAGCGGTCAGAGCGGCGATAATGATGAATTTCATGTACTCTGCCTCGCTGTTCAGACGTCAGAACGATCCCCTTAATTCACTGGCGGCGGCATCTCTGCTGATATGTCTGTTCAGACCGTATTCCATATACAGCGCAGGTTTCATACTGTCCCTTTCGGGAACGTTCGGCATAGCGGTATTTGCGCCCTTTGCCGCAGGTAAAAGGGAATACAGCGGAGTATGGGGAAGGCTGTGTTATGCGCTTATCGCAGGTATATGTACAACTATATCCGTATTCCCTCTTACCATGCTGTATTTCGATGAGACCTCACTGATCTCGCCGCTGACAAATCTGCTGCTCGTACCTCTCTGTACACTTGCAATGGTGATCGGTGTGGTATACCTTCTTACGGGAGGACTGCTTCCGATACTTCCCTCAGCAGGCGGACTTATCAGCATAGTTCTCCATATAAGCGGAAAACTCTCACGTGTCGGCATATTTCACGCATCCCGCAGCGGAGAACTTGTCCCCGTGCTTCTCATGACAGCAGGCACATGCGTCGTGCTGATATATTTCTACACAGGCAGACGCCGTGCGGTTATTGCTGCAACAGCAGTTTCAGCAGCAGTATTTGCATTCGGATACATGGGTATCGGACTCGTACAGCGCAGCAGACTTACGGTAGCTGTACTGGGAAAAGGTTACAACACTGCCGCTGTCGTGACCTGTAAAGGCAGGACGGACGTTATCGACATCAGCGGACACTACAGGGAAGCGGCATACGTAAGGAAATACCTTTCCATAAACGGTGCGGACCATGTGGACTCTTTGATACTTGGGGAGAATGTTCAGTCACAGTATGCGGCGTATAAAGGTCAGCTGGAGTTTTTCCCTGCGAAAAAATGCATGGTCAGCGGGGATGTGCCTGTAGCAGGCGGAGATGATGCTGTAAATTTCGGCAGAAAAGCGGTCATAATAGACAACGGTACGTATATCATTACTTACGCTGACGGCTGCCTTACTGTAGAGAGCGGCGGAAAGCGCGTGGATGTGGTGCCTGTTGGTTCGTCAGCGGATGCTAACAGCGAGCTTACCGTATTTTACGGGAACGTCGGGAATAAAACAAATGTCACCGTCAGCCGCAGTATGTATCTTGACGAGGTCTCGGATGGGGTACTGTGCGGCATGAACAATACCGAGATCGTTTTCGGTGAAACAATAAAGATAAGGAGACTCTGAATGGCTTATACAGATGCACGTACAATAGCTTCACAGCTTAAAAAAGGCGAAATTCGGAATCTTTACTATATATTCGGTGCGGACGTTGTAAGGGTAGAACGCCTTACAAAGCAGATAATAAAGGCTGCTGTAGGCGATAACGAGGAATTTGCCCTTACACGCATGAACGGCAAGAAGATCGACTTCAACGAGCTGTATGACACAGTCCAGATGATGCCGATGATGTCGGAGTATAACTGCATACTCGTGAACGACTATAACTGCGAGAAACCTCGTGAGGATATGCGCGGATATACTGCCGACGACCTGAACAAGAAGCTCATTGAGGTGCTTAAGGAAGTTCCTCCTCAGACGGTAGTTGTATTCAACGTCACAGGCTTCGAGGTAAAGGTAAAGAAGGGCAAGATAGCAGACAAGAACAAGAAGCTTGCGGACTTTATCGAAAAGAACGGCATTGTCTGCGAGTTCGGTGCAAAGACTCCCGATGAGCTTGCAAAGGATATTGCGGCAAAGGTCTCGGCAAGGGGAGGAATGATATCTCTTGATAATGCAAGAGGACTTGCCGAGATGTGCCTTTCCGATACTCTTGCCATCGACAATGAGATAGACAAGCTGTGCGCTTACGCAAATGGACGTGAGATAACTGCGGATATGCTCCGTGAGCTTGTTCACGTACAGAGCGATATGACGGTATACAAGCTTGCTTCCGCTGTCGCTTCGATGAACCGCAGAGCAGCTTACGAAGCTATAGACGAACTGAATATAGATAATAAGAACAGGGGAGAGGTTCTGGGAGCAGTAACAGGTACATTTATAGATATGTATCGTGCGGCTTGTGCAAGACAGTCAGGCAGAGGTGTCAATGAAATGACTGCGGATTTCAGCTATAAATGGGACTTCATGGTAAAGAACGCCTTCCGTGACAGCAGCCGAATGAGCGTAAGGAAGCTGAGGAAATGCGTTGCCATACTCCGTGATACCGCGGTAAAGCTGAATTCCACATCTGCCGATCCGAGAACTGCCCTCGAACAGGCAGTGACAATGATGTTCATGACAAACAATTAGCGGAGGTACTATGATAAGCATAAAAGAAGCAATAATAGTAGAAGGAAAATACGATAAGATAAAGCTGTCGTCCATAGTTGACGCAGTTATCATAGTTACCAACGGATTCGGTATATTCAAGGACAGCGAAAAGCTGGAACTTATAAGATACTACGCCGAAAAAACGGGTATACTCATACTTACTGATTCGGACAGCGCAGGTCGCAAGATCCGCGGATATATAAAGGGCGCTGTACCAAACGGCAGCGTAAGGAATGTATTCATCCCAGATGTTTTCGGCAAGGAAAAGCGCAAGGAGAAGCCTTCGGCAGAGGGAAAGCTCGGAGTTGAAGGAATAGACAAGAAGCTGATACTCGAAGCCTTCAGGAAAGCGGGAGTGACCTCAGAGGAGCGTACTTCTGCTCCCGATATCACTACTGCGGTACTCTATGAGCTGGGACTCAGCGGAGGAAAAAACAGTTCGGAGCTGAGAAAGCGCCTTCAGAGCAGTCTCGGACTTCCTTCACTTATGTCCGCATCGGCGCTTATGGAAGTGCTCAACACAATGATGACTGCGGATGAGCTTTCGGAGCATATGAAAAAACTGGAAGGAGCAGAAAATGACCTATAGCAGTCTTATTTTCATATATGGGTTCCTGCCCTTGTCCCTGCTGATCTACCACGCTTCAAGGGAAAAATACCGCAACGCAGTACTTCTGGGACTTAGTCTCATATTCTGCGGCTTCTGCGGACTTAAATGCCTTGCCTTCACTGTGTTGGATACGGCTTTCAATTTTCTTATGGGACACATCATCGATACGCACAGAGTCAGGAAAAAAAGCGGAACTCTGCCCCTTGTAACAGGTATTGCCGTAAATATAGCGATGCTTTTCGTGTTCAGAGCGGCAGATCTTGCGGAACTGAGAGAAAAGATTGGACTGCCCGAGGGAGTTCTGCCTGTAGGAATTTCACTGTTCACTCTGTCCGCTGTGGGTTACCTGATCGATATATACAGCGACCGTATACGTGCGGAGAGCGATCCTGTAAGATTCGGACTTTACATGCTCATGTTCCCTCGTATCATAATGGGACCTGTTCTGCGCTATGACAGCTTTGTGAAGATACTCAGCCGCAGGAAATGCAGCCTTGCGGAAACAGGTACGGGTATGACCATTTTCGTCAAGGGACTTGCAAAGAAGGTCCTTGCAGCCGATAATCTCTTCATGCTGTATTCAGCTGTACGGAATGTGAAGTCGGGAGAGCTTGCGGCAGTAAATGCGTGGCTCGGCATGATAGCCTATGTGCTGTGTCTTTATTTTACCGTTTCGGGACTTACGGATATGGGTATCGGTCTCGGAAGGTGCTTTGGTATGCATTTTCCCCGTTGCTTCAACTATCCGCTGTTTGTCAGCAAGCTCAGGTACTTCGCTTCAAGATGGCATATGCAGGCTGTCCGCTGGTTCAGAAGGTATATCTCCTCGCCGCTCTCGGCTCAGAGCAGTGTGCGCTGGATAAAGAAACTGATATTCATTGCAACATGGGGATTCTTCGGATTCTGGTACACATTCAGGGCAGGCGGACTTATATGGGGACTCCTTTTAGGCATCGGCATAGTAGTTGAACGAAAGTTTGCAAAGCTTAAAATGCTCAATGCAACAGGTATAATAGTGACATTCGTGTTCCTGACCGTTTCATCAGTATTCCTTGCAGGAGATAACCTGTCCGCTTCCATACGCTACCTTGGCGCAATGGTCGGCGGAAACCGTATGCTTGCGGATTCGCTTACGGTATATCTTCTGAGGTCGTATGTAATCATACTTCTTGTATCTGTTTATGCTTCAACGGACCTTTTCCGCAATATGCTCCTTCGTTCACGCAAGCACAAGGTGAATTCCGTACTTTCGGCAGCAACTCCCGCTATCGTTATCGTTCTGCTGCTTGTATGTACTGCATTCATCGCTTACGGCGGAGCTTCTTCGCTTTCACCTGTAACGTTATAGGAGGCAGAGTATGACAAGGCTGATAAAAAATATAACAGCTGTTGCAGCTATCGCAGTAACAGGAACGCTCGGACTGCTTACAGTCACCGTACCAAAGAAAACCTACTCCGAAAACGAAAACAGGATGCTTCAGGGCATACCGAAGTTTTCATGGTCCGCACTTGCTGACGGGAGCTATTTCAGCGGACTGAGCAGCTGCTTTACGGACCACTTTGCATTCCGTCACTTTTTTGTATCTTCCGATGCAAAGCTTGCATCGGGAATGTGCGAAAGGGTAGTCAACGGCGTTTATATCGGAAATACAAGGCTTATCGATGCCAAGGTGTCCGAAAGGGGAAAGTCTCAACTGAATGCGGAAAGGATAAAGAGATTTGCAGGAAATTACAGCGGTGCAGTCTATCTTGCAGCTGTTCCTACTTCGTCGGGAGTCTACAGTTCGATGCTTCCTGCCTATCTTTCCTATAATACCGAAAAACAGCAGATAGACAGATTCTATGCCGAATTCGACAGAAGCATAAGAAAGATAGGCGCTTACAGCATCCTGAAAATGCAGACTGACGATTATATTTTCTTAAGAAGTGATACTAAATGGACAGGTTACGGGGCATACTGTGTTTATAAGACAGTGATACAGAAGCTCGGATTCCTGCCGTCCCCTTACAGCAAGTACACTGTCCGCCACGTATCAGATGACTACTGCGGCAATCTTTACAACAGAACGCAGTATATGAAGTCCAACAAGGACATGCTTGATATCTACGAATACAGCGACGGTGCAGAAGCAGAGAGCTGCACCTGCTATTACAACAACGGAGACAGTAAATCCGCAGAGCTTTACGATCTTTCCGCACTTGATTCGGGTGATAAGTACGATATATATACCTGCGGAACGTGTCCCTTCATGCGGATACGCACATCACTCAACAACGACAGAAAGCTTCTTGTGATAACGGATGATATGGGCAGGAATTTTGTACCGTTCCTTATACAGCACTACAGCGAGATAGGAGTGGTTTGTCCGAAGAAGATGACGGGAAGGCTTGAAGAATATGTAAATGCGGATGATTATGAACAGACACTGATACTGATAGGTGCGGACAGCCTTGACGATGAGGATATGCTCAGTCCGCTTGAAGAAGAGGAGGAATAAAAATGAAAGCACTTGTTACAGGAGCAACATCGGGCATAGGAAGAAGCATTGCCTTCAACCTCCACCGCAGAGGCTGGGACCTGATACTCACGGGACGCAATACCAACGAGCTGAAGAAGCTGAAGAAGCGTTTCGGTGAGGATACCGAGATAGTTGCCGCTGACCTTGCAGACCGTGACGAGGTAATGAAGGTATATGACTTCTGCCGTGGCAAGGAAATAGATATGCTTGTTAACAATGCAGGTTACGGACTCTTCGGAAAGTTCGACGAGACCGACCTTGATGACGAGCTGAATATGCTCAGCGTCAATATAAACGCCCTTCATATACTTACAAAGCTGTTTCTGCGTGATTTCAAGGCAAAGGACAGTGGTATCATACTGAATGTGGCATCCAGTGCAGGCTTCATGACGGGACCTCTACTCTCATCCTACTATGCTTCAAAAAATTATGTGGTAAGACTTTCTCTTGCTATAGCCGAGGAGCTCCGCAGGGATAAGTCCAATGTTTCCATAACCGTACTCTGTCCCGGACCTGTTGATACCCATTTCAATGACCGTGCAGGAGTTTCATTCAGCTTCAAGCCGATATCTCCGCAGTACGCCGCAGAATTTGCACTGAATAAAGCCTTCCGCGGAAAGCTCATCGCCATTCCGGGACTTATGGTGCATGCAGGTGTTATAGCATCAAAGTTCGCTCCCGAGAAGCTGATATCTGCCGTGACTTATAACATCCAGCACAGCAAGAAAGTCGCGGAGGATAAAAAGCACAGATGAAGGATATAAGCTATAGAGTTGCACTTGGCGGAATAGTTTCGGCGCTCTGCCTTGTAACTATGTTTCTTGCAGGCATAATGCCTGCGCTTTACATACTGCTTCCGATGATAGCAGGTGTGTTCCTTATGATAATCGCAGAGGAGGTAAGTACAAAATGGGCGCTGCTTACCTATATATCCACAGGAATACTCTCCATGTTCATAACCGCAGATAAGGAAGCTGCACTGCTCTTCGTCATGATCTTCGGACACTATCCGATAATACGTTATTTCCTTCAGCGCATCAGATTCAGTCCGCTGAGGTTTGCGGTAAAGCTCATAGTTTTCAATGCAGGCTTTGCCGCATTTTTCTATACTACAGTGTACCTTTTCGGCATAGAACAGATGCTTGAAAGTATAAACGGCATCGGCAGATACGGCTGGATAGCGGCACTGATAGTATGCGATTTCATATTCGTGATGTATGATTATCTTCTGGACCGCATCTGTATCATTTACAGGCACAGGATGCGTCCGAAATTCATGAAAAAGAAGTGAGGAGGTGAGGATTTGAAGCGTATAACAGTCGGAATAACCGCACACGTCGATTCAGGCAAGACCACTCTTGCAGAGGCCATGCTCTATAAAACAGGCAGCATCCGAAAGGCAGGCAGAGTTGATAACGGCGACTCATTCCTTGATACGGATTCCATAGAACGTGACAGGGGAATAACTATTTTTTCAAGTCAGGCTCAGCTTAAATCAGGCGATACTGAGATAACACTGCTCGATACTCCGGGACACGTTGATTTTTCTGCCGAGACCGAGCGTACAATGCGTGTAATGGACTATGCGATACTCGTTATCAGCGGTACGGACGGAGTTCAGAGCCATACCACTACTTTATGGAAGCTTCTGAGAAAATATGAAGTACCCGTATTCATATTCGTGAATAAAATGGACCTTGTAGGCGCGGACAGGAGCGCCGTACTCAAAGGACTCCGCAGACAGCTTTCGGACGGCTGTGTTGACTTCACTCTCACCGATGATGAGATATACGAGTCCGCAGCAGGGTGCTGTGAGGAGCTTATGGAGAAGTACTTCGCAGAGGGCAGTCTCTCGGACGGCGATATTGCTTCGGCAGTCTCGGACAGGCGTATCTTCCCGTGCTTTTTCGGTTCTGCTCTGAAAATGGACGGTGTGGATGAGTTCATCACTGCTCTTGACAGATTCACTTCCGAGCCTGAACGTCAGCAGGAATTCGGTGCAAAGGTCTACAAGATAGTCTATGACAGCAAGGGAGTACGTCTGACTCACATGAAAGTAATGGGCGGAGAGCTGCACGTCAGGGAAGAGCTTACATATATCAACCAGGACGGCGAAGAAGTCACATGCAAGGTAAGCTCCGTTCGTTTCTATTCGGGCGAGAAGTTCACAACTGCCGAGTGTGCTGAGTCGGGAATGATATGTGCGGTGACGGGACTTGACGGCACGTATGCAGGTCAGGGAATAGGCAGTATTAAGAACTCCGAGAGAGCTGTCCTTGAACCTGTAATGACCTATCAGGTGATGCTTCCAGAGGGCAAGAACGCCTATGATGCACTTAAGGATATGAGGCGGTTAGAGGACGAAGACCCTCAGCTCCACGTACTTTGGAACGAACAGCTTAGGGAAATACATCTCCAGCTTATGGGTGCAGTCCAGCTTGAAGTGCTGACCGAGAGGATAGAGTCACGTTTCGGCTACAGCGTTTCATTCGGCAGGGGTGCAGTTGCCTACAAGGAGACCGTCAGCGGTATCACCGAGGGAGTAGGTCACTATGAACCGCTTCGCCACTATGCCGAGGTACACCTGATACTTGAACCACTCCCCAGAGGAAGCGGACTTAAGTTCGATACCACCTGCCACGAGGATGACCTGGACCGCAACTGGCAGAGGCTTATCCTCACTCACCTTGAAGAAAAGACTCATATCGGAGTCCTTACAGGTTCGCCAATAACCGATATGAAGATAACTCTTGCCGCAGGCAGAGCGCACCTTAAACACACCGAAGGCGGAGATTTCCGTCAGGCTACCTACAGGGCAGTAAGAAACGGTCTCCGAAAGGCTGAAAGCATCCTCCTTGAACCCTATTACGACTATGAACTGGAGGTCCCTTCGGAGTGCGTAGGCAGAGCTATAGCTGATCTTCAGCATATGTCCGCGGAGTTCGATACGCCCGAAACAATTGGAGATATGTCCGTGATAACAGGAAGCGCTCCCGTTTCGGAAATGAACGATTATCAGTCACAGGTAATAAGCTATACAAGGGGCAGGGGACACCTCAGCTGTATCACATCGGGCTTCCGTGAGTGCCACAATGCAGAGGAAGTTATCGCCGCAGTGGACTACGACTGCGACAGCGACGTTGAGAACAGTGCGGATTCGGTTTTTTGCAGTCATGGTGCAGGCTTCGTTGTAAAGTGGGACGAGGTAGAAAGCCATATGCATCTGCCCTCGTGTCTTTCTGCTGAACCGGAGGAAGAAGCTCCGCAAAAGCGCCTTCGTGCTGAGAGATTCGTAGCGGCGGCTGTATCCGATAAGGAGCTTATGGAGATATTCGAGCGTACTTACGGTAAAATAGACCGCGATCCGAGACGCTCGTTCAAGACATTCAAGGAAAAGACGGACTACAGTAAGAAGGCCTCGCTGCCTGATTATGAAGGTCCCGATTATCTGCTTGTGGACGGCTATAATATAATCTATGCGTGGGATGATCTCAGCCGTATCGCCGAGGATAATCTCGATGCAGCACGTTCCGAGCTGATAAATAGGATGTGCAATTACAGAGGCTATGCAGGATGCGAGCTGATACTCGTATTCGATGCTTACCGTGTAAAGGGAAGACACCGTGAGGTGGAGAATTACTGCGGAATAAGCATAGTTTTCACTCAGGAGGCAGAAACTGCCGACAGCTACATTGAGCGAGTGACGCATGAACTCTCAAAGAAGCACAGGGTAAGAGTTGCAACTTCCGACGGCCTTGAACAGATGATAATACTGGGCAACGGTGCAATGAGACTTTCTGCGGCAGAGTTCCGCAAGAGAGTGGACGATGCCGAGGCGGAGATAAGGGAATTCCTCAGCGGAACGCACTGATGTATCAGTTTTATGATACTGTCAGATCAGAAAGATAAATGGCTCAGTAAGAAAAGCTTACCGAGCCATTTATTATATGTTGCCATTTTCCCTGAATGATCAGAACCAGCCCTTGTGACCGTAAACATAAGTATTCTGGAACTCCTCGTCATCCTTTATAAGGTGGAGTATGCCTTCGATAAGGCCGATTACAGCCATGATCGAAGCGCCGATACCAAAGGTAAAAAGAGTAATGACCAAGGTTATAATGCCCTCTTTAGTGTAACCGAGGTAGAATTTGTGGATGCCGAGGCAGCCAAGGAATATTCCGAGAAGTCCAGCAGGTAATTTTTCTTTCATTTTAGTTTCCTCCAATAATATAATAATGTTAATCCCATATCAGACATCCTTTGGTATGCTTTCCCGATGCGGCAGAGATGTCATAAGAACTGCGGCTTCGGAGGATGAAGAACTGCTTTGTCAGTTCCTCACGGGGTAAACAAGCGGATCCGCCTTTATCAAGACTTTACATTTAAAGTCCCTCCTGTGTAAATTAAGGTTCATTGTAACTCTTTACAAGTTCGTTTGAACCTTTGATGTTTATATTATATCACAGTGCTATGAAAATGTCAAGTATTTCCGAGAAAAAATTTTTGTGCATGATTTTGCCTGTATTTCGGGAAGTGTATATAAATTTGTTAGGGCGTGATAACAAAAATCATTTGCAGAGAATTTGATTTTATAAATTGTTAGACTGCGATAACAAATATATAAAAATAAAAGAAAAAACTTGAAAAAACAGTGGAAATTTTTTGCTTTATGTGTTATAATTAATTTTGATTGGTTTATTTGCAAAGGCGCATCTGACCAAAAACTGTGTTCTTCTGAACGTGGTATTATTTTATTTCTGCAATGCAGAGTTATTTTTAGAGGAGGCTTGTACATGAAAAAAGTGCAACTGACAGAAACCGTATTGCGTGACGCACAGCAGTCGCTTATGGCAACACGTCTGCCTTATGCCGATTACGAGGATATCCTCGATGATATGGATAAGGCTGGTTATTACTCCATCGAGTGCTGGGGAGGAGCTACCTTCGATTCTTGTCTTCGTTATCTGAACGAGGATCCGTGGGAGAGACTCCGCAACCTGAGAAAGCACCTTCCGAATACCCGACTCCAGATGCTTCTGAGAGGTCAGAATCTTCTCGGATACAAGCATTATCACGATGATGTCGTTGAAAAGTTCGTTGAGCTTTCAATAAAGAACGGTATCGACGTTATCCGTATATTCGATGCTCTTAACGATTTCAGAAACATCCGCACAGCTCTCGAGGCTACTAAGAAGTACGCTAAGGAGAAGACTGTTGCTTCAGGATGTATCTCATACACTCAGAGCCCTGTACATACAGTTGACAAGTATATAGAGATGTGTAAGGAACTCAAGGAAATGGGATTCGATACTATCTGCCTCAAGGATATGGCAGGTACTATGTCACCATACGAGGCTGAGCACCTTATCAAGGGCATCAAGGACGCTATCGGCGATATGCCTCTGATACTCCATACACACTGTACAACAGGTATGGCTTACATGACGCTTACAAAGGCTATAGAGTCCGGAATCGATGTTATCGACTGCGCTACTTCGTGCTTCTCCGGCGGTACTTCACAGCCTTCAACAGAGACAATGTTCTACGCTCTTAAGCAGTACGGCATTGAGACAGGTCTGGACGAGGATATCATCAATAAGGTCAATGACTTCTTCAAGCCTGTTAAGCAGAAGTATATCGATAACGGTCAGCTCAACCCAAAGAGCCTTGCTACAGATGCTCAGGCTCTTGTTTATAAGGTTCCGGGCGGTATGCTCTCCAACATGATCGCTAACCTCACAGATATGCACGCTATGGACAGATTTGATGAAGCGCTTGCCGAAATACCGAAGGTAAGAGCTGATATGGGTTATCCTCCGCTGGTAACTCCTCTTTCTCAGATGGTTGGAAATCAGGCTGTTACAAACGTACTTATCGGCGAGAGATACAAGAATATCTCAAAGGAAATAAAGAACTACATCAAGGGCGAATACGGAATCTCTCCTGCACCTGTTGACAGCAGCCTTATAGAAAAGGTGCTCGGCGCAGACGGTCAGCCTGTTGACTGCCGTGACGAAGATCAGAAGCGTACAGGTGAAGAGTTCACAGCTGCAAAGGAAGCTCTCGGAGACCTCTGCCGCAGTGAAGAGGACGTAATGAGCTATATCTGCTATCCCGATCAGACTCTCAAGTTCCTTAAGGACCGCAAGGCTCAGGAAGAGAACGAGGTAGTTTACACTATCGAGGAAATGTAAGGAGGGTGCGTTATGTCAGATAACTTATATGCGCTCCGTGAACTTTCTGTAGGTGAAGCCGCAGGTACTGCTATTTTCGGATACTGCGTAGTATTCGTAGGACTTGTTCTTCTTATGATAGTGCTCTACTGCACAGGCGCTTACTTCAAAAGCAAGGATGCCAAGGCTGAGGCTGCTGCAAAGGCAGCTCTCGAGAACACTGCAAAAGAGGTCGAGGCTAATCCCCTTAAGGTTATACCTGCCGAAGCTCCGAAGGCTCCCGGCTCTGCAGGACATGTAAAGCTCCACGGCGTTCCCGATAAGGAAGCCGCTATGATCATGGCTATCGTTGCCGATCAGATGCAGAAGCCTATCAATGAGCTTCACTTTATTTCTATCAAGGAGGTAAAATGATCATGAAGTATAAAGTTACACTTAATGGTAAGACATATGAAGTAGAGGTAGAGCACGGCAAGGCTGTACTTCTCGATGAGTATGAAGCACTTGCTCCTGCTGCACCTGCGGCTGCTGCTCCTGTTGCCGCTGCTCCTGCTGCAGCACCTGCTGCCGCTCCTGCACCTGCTGCTCCCGTTGACCTTGCTTCAGGCGAGACAGTCAACGCTCCTATGCCCGGAAACATCCTCAGAGTTGATGTTAAGCAGGGCGACACTGTAAAGGCAGGTCAGATACTTGTTATTCTTGAAGCAATGAAAATGGAAAATGAGATAGTTTCTCCTAAGGACGGCACTGTTGCACAGGTTGTTACAAGCAAGGGTGCAGTTGTAGATACAGGCGCTCCGCTGATCGTAATAGCATAAGGAGGCGCCCGTATGAATATAGTTGAAACACTTGAGACCTTGTGGGAAGGCTCGGGTTTCCACAGCTTCCTTATTGAAGGCGGCTGGAAGAACCTGATAATGATATTCATTTCATGCATCCTTCTCTATCTTGGTATCAAAAAGAAATTTGAACCTCTTCTTCTTGTTGGTATCGCATTCGGCTGTCTGCTTGTAAACCTTTCTTATTTTGCAGCAGGAGATACTTCAGATGCGCTCTACCACATGGATCTATGGGATAACTTCCTGAATTCGGAGCATCCCGATTATCACAGCTACGGAGCTATCATGGCTCACGGCGGACTTCTTGACATCCTTTACATAGGTGTTAAAGCAGGTGTTTACCCGTCGCTCATATTCATGGGCGTAGGCGCTATGACCGACTTCGGTCCGCTTATCTCGAACCCCAAGAGCCTTCTTCTCGGTGCAGCTGCACAGATGGGCGTATTCCTTGCATTCTTCGGTGCTGTATGCCTCGGATTCTCAGGCGAACAGGCAGCTTCAATAGGTATCATCGGCGGTGCTGACGGTCCTACTGCTATCTTCCTTACAACGAGACTGGCTCCCGAACTCCTCGGACCTATAGCTATCGCAGCTTACTCCTATATGGCTCTTATCCCTATGATACAGCCGCCGCTCATGCGTCTCCTCACAACACAGAAGGAGCGCGAGGTAAAGATGGAGCAGAACAGAACTGTTTCAAAGACAGAGAAGATAATCTTCCCTATCATCGTTGCAATGTTCGTAATCCTTCTTCTTCCTTCAACAGCTCCCCTTATCGGATGCCTTATGCTCGGCAACCTCTGGAGAGAATGCGGCGTTACAGAGCGTCTTTCAGATACAGTACAGAATGCTCTTATGAACATCGTAACTGTATTCCTCGGTATATCAGTCGGCGCAACTACTGCTGCTGACAGATTCCTTTCACTTGAGACTATCAAGATCGTATTCCTCGGACTTGCTGCATTCTGCTTCTCAACAGTCGGCGGACTTCTCGTAGGTAAGATCATGTATAAGCTCTCAGGCGGCAAGATCAATCCTCTTATCGGTTCCGCAGGCGTTTCTGCCGTACCTATGGCAGCACGTGTTTCACAGATGGAAGGTCAGAAGGCTAACCCCTCGAACTTCCTTCTCATGCATGCTATGGGACCGAACGTTGCAGGCGTTATAGGATCTGCTATCGCAGCAGGATTCCTTCTTGCAGTATTCAAGTAATATTATCTGCTTTGCAGACATCCGCGGTATTTCACATCTGTGAAGTGCTGCGGATTTTTTTGTTCGTTTTTGTTCTGTCAGAGGTGCCGATTTGTTCAATTTGTCAGAACATATTTTCACTTTCAACTTGTTTCCACTTTTGTCAACAGCAAACCAACAGACTATTCAACACTTATCCACAATTTGTCAACCGCTGCTTTGTAAAATTCAAGCAAACATGTACTGCTTGTTTGTGCAATCTGTAGATTTTGTCCTCGTTATTGACAAGTGAATTAATTTGTTGTATAATGTTAAGTATAAAGATATATACAGATATACAGTCGATATAACAAATAAAAAGATACAAGGTATGTCTGTAAAGAGGTGTGTAATGAACAAGGAAAGGGAACGCAAGGTCAAGATCCGCTATTCCAGAGTTGGTGCAGTTGTGATCCCTTTGCTTTTGATCAGTGCGGGTATTTTGGCGTATATAAAGAGCCATGAAAAGATGATACCCGAAATGGAAAACGATGTGTCTGCTGTGTCTGAGTATACTGAGAACGTCGTCCCGGCGGAAGCTGTTGCAGAACCGCTGACAGAAGCAGAAAACGGGAACAAAACTGTGCCTTTTGTTGTTTATCCGAAGCGAACGGACGCATCCGTGAAGCTGGATAAGAAATACGACGGAAAAAATGTGGTTCTTTACGATGCTGAAACAGGAGAGGTAGTCGCTTACAGAGACGAAGACGTCCGGATCTACCCCGCCTCCCTGACTAAAGTGATGACTCTTATCGTGGCAGTAGAAAATATAAAGGATCTGTCCGATAAGGTCGAGATAACTGAAGAAATGGTAAACCCTATGATAGCACTGGATGCCTCAAGGGCAGGTTTTGCTGTGGGCGAAAAGCCTTCGCTGGATCAGGTGCTTTACGGTATGGTGCTCGAATCGGGCGCTGATGCCGCTCTTGCTGCTGCGGTATACGTTGCAGGTTCCGAGGAAGCCTTCGTTGAACTCATGAACAGGAAGGCTGAAGATATGAAGCTTAAGGATACTCATTTCACGAATGTTGTCGGTCTCCATGCGGAGGATCACTACAGTACCGCAGCCGATATGGCAGCGATACTTGATTATGCCATGCAGGACGAAACGTGCCTGAAGTACCTTACTGCGGTGGAATATAAATATCCGCCCACTAAGGAGAGTCCCGAGGGACTTACCTTTAACAGCACTCTGTTCAGCAGGATGTTCGGTGATGAGATGCCGAATGTTACCGTCAAAGGCGGTAAGACTGGCTACACCGACGAGGCTAAGAATTGCGTCGAGACTTTTGCGGACGTGAACGAAAAAAAGTATATACTCGTTATCGCGGGAGATAAAACAAACTGGAATGCAATCTATGATACACTGAGCATATACAGCACTTACTGTGCTGGCGGCAAGGACTATGAACCGCCAAAGAAATAGAAAGACACATGCAGTAACATGTGAAAAAAGAGAAGTAGAACAAAAGGAAACATTCAAACGGGGGCAAGTGAAAATGCGGAAGGAGAACGGAAAGCTCCACGTAAAAAAGAGCGGACTGGCTGCGGCAATGTGTGTATGCTCGGTATTGGTCATACTGGGCGGCAGCTTTTTCAAGGATCTGCACAAGAAAAGCATCAATGAGATAGTTGATGTGCGTGGAACTTTTTTGAATACAGTCAGCAGTGCGGAAGCGCCTGCTGAACAAAAGGCGACTAACAGTACAACGCCCTGGGATAAAGAGGACGCTCCTCGTGAGGCTGAGGCTATCGAAAACGTAAAGTATGTAGGCACAGCTGAAGTGACTCTTGATAAGGAAAGTCTCTCAAAGGGTATGCTTACGGTGATCAACGAGAAGCACCCTGATATAACTCCGGACAGCAGGAATCTTGTTAGTCTTACTGCTTATGATAGTGACGATTTTTCTGTCTACAGCGAGGATATAGTCCTTAAAGAGGATGCGGCTGATGCTTTATGCCGTATGATGAAAGATTATCATAAGGCTACAGAACTTAATGATTTCGTTGTTTACGGTACGGATGATACACCGACCGATGATTACGCTTCATGCTGTCCGAGAAAATTTGCAGAGTCGGCAACAGGTTATACCGTTGACCTTGCACTTATTTCAAGCTACGGCACCATTGCCTATGACGGACTTGACGATGAGGGTTGGATAGTACAGAACTGCCATAAGTACGGATTTATCGTAAGATATCCCGAGGGCAAGGCTGATAAGACGGGCGAATCGTACTGTCCGTGGCATCTGCGCTACGTTGGAAGTCTTCATGCAGCGATCATGAAAGATAAGGACATGTGCCTTGAAGAGTACGTTGATTATATGAGCGGCTTCAGCTATGATGAGCCTTTCGAGTGTACTCTCAACGGCAGTGCCAAAGTGATATACAGTCAGAAGGCTTCTGAGGGCGGAACTACAGTCAGAGTTCCCGTGGCAGGAAGCCATGAGGTCTCGGGAGATAATCTCGGAAACTACATAATCACAGCAAAAAGATGATAAGGACGGTCGGAAACGGCCGCCTTTTTTGTTGCAGCTCGTAGGACATAAACCGCCGATCTGTACCATAGAATAGTGCAGAGGTGATGATATGAAAAAAACGGTGTTATTTATTCTTCTGCTGATGTTTTTACTGTTCAGTATCCCGATGAGGACCTGTGCTGAGGAGGCGGAAGAAAGCGGTGTCAAGGCGTATGTGCTCATGGAACCGAGAACGGAAACAGTCCTTGAGGAGCAAAATGGCAGGGAAAAACTGAATGTGGGGTATCTCAGCAAGCTCATGGCACTGTACGTCATTGCGCTGGACATAGAAACGGGGAAATACACGCTTGATAAGGAACTTACGGCGTCGGATTCCGTGACGGGCACTAAAGGCTCTGTGGTATGGCTGAGGTCAGGGGACAGGATGACCGTGGACGAACTGCTTAAGTCTGTTATAATCGGCAATGCAAACGATGCCATGACGGTGCTTGCAGAGGCTTCTGAACAGTCGGTGGAGAATTTCGTAAAGCGCATGAACATGGAAGCTTTTGATCTGGGACTGCGTGACAGTGTATTTTATTCGCCCTACGGTTACTACGATGAACGTGAGTACTCTACAGCCTGTGATATTGCTGTAATATGCAGCCAATTGTCGGGATTTGATTTCCTGCGGCCGTATTTTCACACATGGCGTGACTTCGTAAGAGAACAGCAGACTGAACTCGTCAACGAGAACGTATTCGCGCGTACTTATGAGCCGATGATAGGCTTTAAAGCCAGTCACTCCGATCAGAGCGGATATTGTGCCGCAGAGGGCGCAGCGGACGGGGACAGCGCTTACATATCGGTGGTGCTTGGTGCGGAGAGCGATGAAGTCTCTTTTGCGCTGTCGAAGAAACTGCTGAAAAGCGGATTCAGGAATTACCGTGTGGTGGATGCTTCGTTTCCCGATGAGATGATAATGCCCGTACACGTCAGTCACGGCAGAGAATCTGCGGTGGAACTGGCTTTGCAGAGAAGCGGACTTGCAGCAGTCAGGGTGGGTTCGGGCGAACTTACAAGTATCGCTGTGCTGCCTGCATATCTTGAAGCACCTGTAACAAAGGGACAGCGTGTAGGTACAGTAGGATTCTACAGCGGCAAGACGCTTGTTTGCGAAACTGACGTGATAGTTAAAACAAGTGTTGCAAAAATGAACTTCAAATTTGTATTCGGAAAAATGTTGTTTAATTTGCTGGAGTAATAACAACGAAAATTGTTGATAGTAAACAAATGTTGAAATTGTTTGATAAAGGTACTTGAAAAAAATCCGAAAATATAGTATCATAAAGATGGTAATTTATATTTGCAGGGCGTAGTGCGCCCCAAATACTGGAGGTAAAATCAAATGTCATTAAAACTTAACACAAAATACCTTAGTGATTTTGTAAATCCCGATGAGCTGGCAGGTATCAAAGCTCAGGTCGAAGCTGCTGCTGATACACTTCACAACAAGTCAGGTCTCGGAAATGATTTTTTAGGCTGGGTAGAGCTCCCTACAAATTACGATAAGGAAGAGTTCGCACGTATCAAGGCTGCTGCAGAGAAGATCAAGAAGAATTCCGATATCCTCATCGTTATCGGTATCGGCGGTTCATATCTCGGCGCAAGAGCTGCTATCGAGCTCCTCAAATCGCCTCTTTATAATAATATGAAGAAGGATACACCTGATATCTACTACGTTGGAAACAGCATCAATCCTACTTACCTCAACGAAGTTATCGCTCTCTGCGAGGGTAAGGATTTCTCTGTTAATGTTATATCCAAGTCAGGTACTACTACAGAACCTGCACTTGCTTTCCGTATATTCAAGAAGATGGTAGAGGATAAGTACGGCAAGGAAGAGGCTAAGAACCGCATCTTTGCTACTACTGACAAGGCAAGAGGAACTCTCAAGAGCCTTTCCAATACAGAGGGCTATGAGACATTTGTTATCCCTGATGATGTTGGAGGACGTTTCTCTGTTCTTACTGCTGTTGGTCTTCTTCCTATTGCTGTTGCAGGATGCGACATCGATGCTCTCATGAAGGGCGCTGCAAAGGCTCAGAAGGACCTCTGCGCTGATTTCGACAACAACGACTGCTACAAGTACGCTGCTCTCAGAAACATCCTTTACAGAAAGGGCAAGTCTGTTGAGATGCTCGTATCTTACGATCCAAGCTTCGTTATGATGTCGGAATGGTATAAGCAGCTCTTCGGCGAAAGTGAAGGCAAGGACAACAAGGGTATCTTCCTTGCTTCAGTTACATTCTCTACAGACCTTCACTCAATGGGCCAGTACATCCAGGACGGCGCAAGGATCATGTTCGAGACTGTTGTTGATATCAAGAATCCTAAGACAGATCTCTTCCTCGAGCCTGATGCTGAGAACCTTGATGGCCTTAACTTCCTGACAAACCAGAATATGTCAGTAGTTAACAGACGTGCTTTCGAGGGTACTGTTCTTGCTCATACAGAGGGCGGAGTTCCTAACATGATACTCGAGCTTGAGGATACAACTGAGGAAAGCGTTGGATATATGATCTACTTCTTTGAAAAAGCATGCGCTGTTTCAGGATACGTTCTCGGAGTTAACCCATTCAATCAGCCCGGAGTAGAGAGCTACAAGTCCAATATGTTCGCTCTGCTCGGCAAACCGGGCTATGAGGGCGCTAAAGCAGCTCTTGAAGCAAAACTTGGCTGAGAAGGGTTCACAATATAACAAAAAAATTACTTTGCCGCAAGGCATTGGAAGGAGTAAATTATGATTAAACTTATCATCGGTAAAAAGGGTACAGGAAAGACAAAGATCATCATCGACCAGATCAACGAGGCTGTAAGATCTACAAACGGTAATCTCGTATGTATCGAAAAGGGCGAGAACATCAGACGTTCTATCAGCTACAAGGTTAGATGGTGCGATGTTGAGCAGTTCGCTATCGAGGGCTTCGATGCTTTCTACGGCTTCGTAGCTGGTATGCTCGCAGGCAACTACGATATCAAGAACATCTATGTTGATGGTATCCTTAAGATCGGCGGACGTGACTTCGACGCTTTCGGCAAGATGCTCGAAAAGCTCGACAAGCTCACAGGCGAGGATTCTGTAGTTGTATTCACAGTTTCTGCCGATGAGTCTGAGCTTTCTGAAAACGTAAAGCAGTTCCTTAAGTAATTAAAGCACAATAAGGAATTTTCAGGTTTTTTGCGCCGAACTATTGACATATCGCGTGGTTTGGTGTATAATGTATTTTATGGTGCTCTAAAGGATTTTTTGTATGAAAATTAATTTAAAGCAGATTTTCAATATCGTCGGAGAATCAAAGGATATATCTTACGATATAACAGCGGACGAGCTTTCTGATATCAAAGGATATCAGTTCAGTTCACCTGTAGCGGTAAGCGGCAGAGTCTATAACAGGGCAGGAGTTATCTACCTTGATTATTCTGTTGAGTTCACTCTCCTTGCTGCATGCGACAGATGCCTGAAAGAGTTTGAACGCGGCTATAGCTTTGATTTCCAGCATATTGTCGTTCCTTCCCTCAGTAATAACGATAATGATGATTATATCGTCGCAGAGGGAGAGAGCATTGAACTGAATGATATTGCTGTTACCGATCTTCTGCTTCAGCTGCCTGTTAAAATGCTGTGCAAGGACGATTGTAAAGGTCTTTGTATGGTCTGCGGCTGTGATCTGAACGAGTCGGTCTGCAATTGTCTCAACTAATATGAGCTGTGAAGCTCCTGTAAGGAGGTGCCAAAATGGCTGTACCAAAGAGAAAAACTTCCAAGGCAAGACGTGATAAGAGACGTTCTGCTGTTTGGAAGCTGGAAGCACCCGCAATGTCTAAGTGTGATAACTGCGGCGCATTCAAGGCTCCGCACAAGGTTTGCAAGAACTGCGGATTCTATAAGGGCGTTGAGGTTCTTAAGCTGGACGCTGAATAATCGGCTGATTCCGATACATGAGGAGGAGAGAGGGAGTTGTCCTTCTCTCCTTTTTAACTTTTTGACAGGAGAATATTTATGGTAAAGATAAACAGCGTGATCCCTGATTCTCCTGCTGACAGAAAAGGGATCACGGAAGGCGATATACTGGTCAGAATAAACGGTCACGGCATAAAGGACGTTCTGGACTATATGTACTATGCTGCCGAAACTTCGGTAACGCTTGAAATAGTCCGCCACGGCGAGGAAATGACTGTTGCCATCGAAAAAGATGAATACGATGACCTCGGACTCGAATTCGAGACCTTCCTTATGGACCAGAAACAGTCATGCAGCAATAAATGCGTGTTCTGCTTCATCGATCAGATGCCGCCGGGTATGCGTGAAACTCTCTACTTCAAGGACGACGATGCTCGTCTTTCCTTCCTGCAGGGAAATTACGTTACCCTTACTAACCTGAAACAGTCCGATATCGACAGAATAATCGAAATGAAGCTTAATATCAACGTTTCAGTCCATACCACAAACCCCGAACTTCGTGTGAAAATGATGCATAACAGGTTCGCAGGCGAGAAGCTGAAATTCATATGGCAGCTTGCTCACAACGGTATCAAGCTGAACTGCCAGATAGTTTGCTGTCCCGGACTGAATGACGGTGATGAGCTTCGCAGATCGCTTCGTGATCTCGGTGAACTGATGCCGAATATAACAAGTATGGCTGTAGTTCCCGTTGGCGTGACAAAGTTCCGTGAGGGACTCTATCCGCTGAAGGGCTTCACGAAAGAGGGCGCTGCTGAGACTATCGATATCATCGCTGAATTTCAGGAACAGTTCCTTGAAAAATTCGGAACGAGAACTGTTTTCCCTTCCGATGAGTTCTTCCTCATTGCTGAAAGAGATATCCCCGATATGGAATTCTACGAAGACTTCTCGCAGTATGAGAACGGAGTAGGTATGCTCCGCTCTCTTATGGACGAATTCGATAAAGCGCTTGATATTGCTGAATGGGAAGGCGGTAAACGTCATGTCACTATCGCTACAGGGTACAGTCCATACCCCATAATATGTCAGCTTGCAAAAAAAGCTGAGGAAAAATTCCCGCTTCTTCAATGCGATGTGGTACGTATCCGCAACGATTTTTTCGGCGATACTATCACCGTTACGGGACTTATTACCGCTCAGGACCTTATTGCTCAGCTGAGAGACCATGACATAGGCGATCAGCTGCTGCTTTCATCGTCTATGGTGCGGCGTGACAGCGATGTGTTCCTCGATGACCTTACTATAGGCGACGTTGAAAGGGAACTCAATACCAGTGTCCGTACTTCCGCAAGTGACGGATACGAGCTTCTTGACGCCATAATGGGCGTTACATGGTGAAATACTAATGCTTTTGGAGGTGTAAGATGTTTAATATCAAAGACTCGAAATTCACGGGCTATGACTACAATGACTGGTTTCGTTACCTCAAGCGTAACGACAGGGAAAGACTTAAGATCGATTTTTCTTCCGAGCATGAGCTCACTAACAGGGAAAGGGAGATAATCTTCCCATCTGTCAGAGCTTTCCAGCGGGGAGAGCAGAGCGACGGAAAATGCCTTGTCAAAGCCGCTGTCCGCTTCGCAAAAAAGTACGGCGAGGATAAATATCCCGACGTGATGAAGCTCTTTATACGCGAGGAGAATTTCCATTCCTCCTATCTTGCACAGTATATGAACCATTTCAACGAGCCGCTGAAAAAGAATAACGGACTCGACCACATCTTCCGCAAGCAAAGACAGAGCGGCGGTCTATTCATGGAGGTATCGGTACTTGTTACCGCCGAGATGATCGCTCTTTCGTATTATTCTGCACTGGGTAACGTCGCAAGAATGATCGACAGTCCCGCACTTGCCGATATCTGCGGACAGATGCTCCATGACGAGCTTCCGCATATTGTGCTCCAGTCCCATACGCTCGGACTTCTCGGAACAGGCCCCGTTAAAAACGCCTTCCGCAGGTTCCTTATGGGAGCTGCTACAATTGCCGTATGGATAGCCTACGGCGACCTTCTTGCACAGGGAGGTTACTGGTATAAGAAATTCAGAAGCGAGAATTTCGGATATCTCGCTCAGTCAATAGAGATAGCAGACAAAACATTCTGATATAAAGAAAGGAGAACATAACTATGTCATTACCGATAGTTGCAGTTGTGGGACGTCCTAACGTAGGAAAGTCCACTCTTTTCAACAAGCTTATCGGTCAGAGACTTTCCATAGTAGAGGATACTCCCGGTGTCACCAGAGACCGTATCTATTCAAAGTGCGAATGGAGAGGCAAGGAATTCATGGTGGTGGATACAGGAGGTATCGAACCTGAAAGTGATGATGTCATACTTGCTCAGATGCGAAGACAGTCCCAGCTTGCAATAGAAAAAGCTGACGTGATAGTCTTTGTTACCGATATACGGTGCGGTGTAACTGCTGATGATTATGCTGTTGCGGATATGCTCCAGAAAAGCGGCAAGCCTATCGTGCTTGCTGTAAATAAGGTGGATTCACTTGGTGAGCCTCCGCTGGAGCTCTATGAGTTCTATAACCTCGGACTCGGCGATCCGTTCCCGATATCCTCGGTACACGGTCACGGTACGGGAGATATGCTGGATCATATCTATGATCTGCTCCCCGAATCAAAAGAGGAGGAGTATGACGATGACGTTATCAAGGTAGCTGTTATCGGCAAGCCTAATGCAGGAAAGTCCTCGCTGATAAACAAGATAGCAGGAGAAGAACGTGTTATAGTATCCGATATCGCAGGTACTACACGAGATTCAACGGATACAGTCATAGAAAACGAATACGGCAAATTTGTGTTCATCGATACAGCAGGTATCAGAAAGAAATCAAAGGTAACGGAAAAGGTAGAGCATTACAGCGTTCTGAGAGCTTACATGGCAGTGGACCGTGCAGATGTCTGTGTTATAGTGCTCGATGCGACCGAGGGATTTACCGAACAGGATTCAAAGGTTGCAGGTTATGCTCACGAACAGGGCAAGGCGTGCGTAGTTGCCGTCAATAAATGGGACCTCGTTGAGAAGAACGACAAGACCATGCAGGAATTCCGCACAAAGCTTGAAAATGATTTCAGCTTTATGTCCTATGTGCCCTTTGTATTCATCTCTGCAAAGACAGGACAGAGGATAAACAAGCTCTATGAGCTTATCAAATACACCTTTGGTCAGAACAGCATGAGAATATCAACAGGTATGCTCAACGATGTTCTTGCATATGCCACTACAAGGGTTCAGCCGCCTTCCGACAAGGGCAGACGACTGAAGATATACTATATGACTCAGCCTTCTACAAAGCCTCCGACATTCGTGACCTTTGTAAACAGGGCAGACCTGTTCCATTTTTCATACAGAAGATACATCGAAAATCAGATACGCTCGACATTCGGCCTTGAAGGAACTCCCGTTCGCTTCATAGTCAGAGAGCGGGGAGGCAATGATAAATAATGAAGGTATTGTTAGCTATTATACTTGCTGCAGCAGTGGGTTATATTCTCGGAAGCTGCAATTTCGCAATAATTATCGTAAAGATAATGAAGGGCGAGGATATTCGTGAAATGGGAAGCAGAAATGCAGGGCTTACAAACACCTACAGGTGCTGCGGTCCTGTGCCTGCACTTCTCACTCTTATAGGCGACCTGTGCAAGGGCGTTGTGGCTGTAGGTCTTGCAAGACTTATCGCAGGCGGACTCCACGCAGGCTTCAGCCCCGATAACGATACACAGTACATAGGCTATATAGCAGGTCTTTTTGCAATAATCGGACATGTTTTCCCTTGCTTTTTCCAGTTCAGGGGCGGAAAGGGCGTACTCGTGGGAGTTGCTTCGTTCCTTATGGTTTCCCCGAGAGTTTTCCTGTGTCTGCTGCTGATATTCATAGCGATGCTTGCTATCTCAAAATACGTATCGCTTTCATCCATCATGGCTGCACTCTATTGTCCGCTTGCAACTCTGCTGGTCTCATGGATAGACTGCGGAGCATCCTTCGGCAGAAGCTTCCTGTATATGCTCCTGTCACTGCCAATGGCTGCAATAGTTATCTGGATGCACCGTTCAAACATCGAACGTCTTATGAATGAAACAGAGCCTAAGTTTGATTTCAGAAAATACGCAGGAAAATAATACTGCATAAAAGACATAAAAACTGCATATTCTGAAAAAGATGCAGAATGATCGGACGCAAAAAATGTAATAATAATATGAGGTGATCGTAAATGGCAGAAATAAAAGAGTACAGAGGACATATCCGCAACTGGAGAGAACTCTGTTCGGAGCTCGGACTTGATGCAGGTCTTCCCCGTGAAAAGCGTGAAACAGCTATAATCGAAGCTGCATACGAAAAATGGGGACGCGAAATGGCAGACCACATCTACGGTATGTTTGCTTTCTATCTCTGGGATGAGAAGAACAGCAAGATATTCGCAATGAGAGACCAGTTCGGTACAAAGCCCTTTTACTATTATGTAACAAAGGATAACAGACTCCTCTGCGGTACCATGATACGCGGTATAATGGAACAGGAAGGCTTCGTTAAGGAACTGAACGAGAAGATGCTCCAGATATACATGACTCTTACTTACGTTGCAGGAGAGGACACATTCTTCAAGGGCGTAAAGAAGCTCATGCCGGGACACTGGCTCGAATTCTCAGACGGAAAGCTGGAGATCGGACGCTACTGGACTCCCACATTTGCTCCCGATAAGTCTAAGAACGTTGAACAGTGGGCAGATGAGATACACTCAACTCTCAAACATATATTCACCGAAGTCAAAGAGGAAGGCGAAACCGTTGAATCCTTCCTTTCAGGCGGCGTAGATTCTTCATACGTGCTTGCTATGAGCGATGCAAAGCGAGCTGATTCCTGCGGATATGACGAGGAACGCTTCGATGAATCAAGAGTTGCTGCAAAAACTGCCGAGCTTCTCGGAGTTGAACACTCTGTAGCAAATATCCAGCCAAAGGATTACTTCGATATAGTACCATATGTTATGTACAATATGGAGCAGCCGTTAGGTGATGCTTCGGCTATCGTATTCACTCTCGGATGCCTTGCAACTGCAAAGCACACCAAGATATGCTATTCGGGCGAGGGTGCAGACGAGTTCTTCGGCGGTTACAATATGTACCGCAATGCAGAGCGCTATGGCGATAACCTCAAGACCTTCTACGTTGGAAATACCAACATTATGAAAGAGGACGAAAAACAGCGCATACTCAAGCATTACGATCCGAATTATCTCCCGATAGACCTCGTTAAGTACATCTACGACGAGACCGAGGGACTTGATCCTCTTACAAAGATGTCCGATGTGGATATACAGATATGGCTCGAGGGCGATATCTACCTCAATGTTGACAAGATGAGCACAGCGGCAGGACTTGAAATACGTATGCCTCTTACCGACAGACGTATATTCGATATCGCTTCACGTATGCCTTCGGAGTATAAGGTAACAGAGGAGCAGAACAAGGTTGCATTCCGTACAGCTGCTGCAAAGGTACTTCCCGAAGAGATAGCATTCCGCAAGAAGCTCGGCTTCATCGTACCTATCCGTATATGGCTTGCAGATGAGAGATACAATGCTGATGTAAGAGCAAAGTTCGGAAGCGATATGGCTGCACAGTTCTTTGATCTTGATGAGATAAACGCTATATTCAACGACTATGTCGGAGGAAATTCCGATAACTGGCGCAAGGTATGGACTATTTACACATTCCTCGTATGGTATGAGGAGTACTTCGTAAAGAGATAACCCGTCTGGAGGAAGCGGTATGGATTTAAAAAAGATATGTATTGCTATAGGATTAGTGGCAGCAGTTCTGTTGGGAATCGTGTTAATGAAAGATAAGTCGCCTGAGAAGGATAAGACTGCACTGGATTATACTGCGATAGAGAAGGTACATGATGAAATGGAATCCATGAAAAACACCTCTATGCTCAAAAAGGGCGGCGCAGGAGGACAGTGGAACGTATATGAGCTTGGACTTATGTACGAGAAGGATGATGAGTTCTTCAAGAAGCTGCGCAATGATCTTGGAGAGGACTTTCACTGGAAGCTCTCAAACGGCGATTCTATCTTCATAGGCGTACTGCCGCATAATAACTCCTACCGTATTTATGCAGGCACACCTGATGATAATCATATGCTCTATCCCGACTGGACTTATACGGCGCTTGAAAAGAAATAATAGTAATGCGGACTGTAATGATATCACTACAGTCCGCATTTTGTTACTCAGATAAGGGTGTATTTGTCAATGACGTTATTTAAGCTTGCCGTAATCCTCGTCAGATACAGCTTCGCACCATTCAGTGCTGCATTCTTCGCCCGGTATTTCTATTGCAAGGTGTGAGAACCAGCTGTCAGGTGCTGCACCGTGCCAGTGCTTTACCTCCGCTGGGATATTGATGACTGAACCGGGAGTCAGTTCAACAGCATCCTTGCCCCATTCCTGATAGTATCCTCTGCCGCCGACGCATATGAGCATCTGTCCGCCGTTCGCTTTAGCGTGGTGGATGTGCCAGTTATTGCGGCATGCAGGCTCGAAGGTAACATTGTATATCGGTATCTGCTCTGTGGAAACGGGAGCAAGATAGCTCTGACCTACGAAGAACTGACCATATGGATTAGGCTCTCCGATCGGGAAGAATATGGTGTTCTGATATCTGTCCTTGTCGGTCTGTTCTGTGACTGCATCGTTCCAGACTTCCTTTGCAAGTCGGAAAACAGCCCAGCCCTTCGGCCAGCCTACGTACATTGTAGCGTGAGTTATGATAGCAGCGATCTCCTCTTTTGTAACTCCGTGTGCCTTTGCGTTCTGAAGATGATAAAGGAGGGAACTGTCTGTTATGCCCGAAGCCATAAGGGATACCACTGTTATTATGCATTTTGTCTTTACGTCGATAGCCTGTTCATTCCATACTTCGCCGAACAGCACATCATCGTTGAGATGTGCGAACATAGGGGCGAATTCACCGAGCTGATCTCTTCCTGCTGTCTGTACAATTTTTTCACTCATAATAAACACTCCTGTCTTTATATTTTCTGACTGCCTGTGGACCAGACATGCTTGTCGTTCTTGTTTGCAGGTTTATTCTGTGCCATAACTCCTGCAAGAGGGTGGGGGACATAGGGTTCTTCGAGGTATGTGATCTCATCGGATGTAAGTTCTGTATCAACTGCTTTTGCAGCGCCTTCGATATGGTGGAGTTTCGTTGCGCCTACTACGGGAGAAGTTACCTTAGTGAGGAGCCATGCAAGAGATATTTCCGTCATTGAAACGCCGTGTTTTTCTGCAAGCTCTGCAACTCGTCTTATGATGACCTCGTCCTGTTCCTTTGTAGCATCATACTTGAATTTAGCGTAGGAGTCCTCCTCGGCGCGTTTGGAAGTCTCTCCGGGAAGCCTTGCAAGACGTCCGCTTGCGAGAGCGCTGTAGGGAGTCATAGCGATGTTGTCCTCAGCGCAGAACATAGCCATTTCACGTTCTTCCTCTCTGAAGATGAGGTTATAGTGTCCCTGAACGCTTACGAACTTAGCGAATCCCTCTTTTTCGGCAAGTGCATTAGCTTTTGCAAGCTGCCATGCGTAGCAGTTGGAAATTCCGATATATCTGGCTTTTCCTGCCTTGACCACTCTGTTGAGACCGTCAAGTATGTCATAGACAGGTGTATTCCAGTCCCACATATGATAGATGTAAAGGTCAACATAGTCCATGCCGAGATTTTCGAGACTCTTGTTTATCATGCGCTCGATGTGCTGCTGACCTGTGATACCTGCCTCGATATCCGCAGGAGTTCTCGGCAGGAATTTTGTAGCCACAACTATATCTTTACGCATTGCGAAATCACGCAGCGCACGACCTACATACTGTTCGCTCGTCCCCGACTGATAGCCGATAGCAGTATCGTAGAAGTTGACTCCAACTTCAAGACCTCGCCAGATTATCTCACGGGAGTGTTCCTCGTCAAGAGTCCATGAATGCTGACCGTTCTGTGGATCGCCGAATCCCATACATCCCATACAGATACGTGAAACATAAAGGTCGGAATTTCCGAGTTTTGTGTACTTCATTATTTACCTCCCAGCAGCTGTATTACGCAGGAATATATCATTTCATAGATGCTGTGCATTTTAAAGTTCATTTTAGCTTCACGCATTGCTTCGAGCTGTTTTTCGGTTGCGACAGAATACGGATAGACACCGAACATAAAAGGAAAGAACACGAATATGAAGCTTTCGCAGTCTGTATCGGGGAAGAATTTCCTTATACATGCTCTTACCGCATCGAGGGATGCACTGTAAGCAAGCTTGAATTCCGTAAGACGTTCGGGACGTGAATGCTCTTCCATATCGTAGTGATTCATTGCAAGGAGCTTAAGAAGCTGTTCGTGCTTTTCAAGTGAATGAGCGATAGCGTCTGCAAAATCGGCAGCTGACATAGCATTGTTTCCTTCTGCAAGGGCAAACATTTCAGCTGACCATTCCTCGTATTCACGCTGCATGAGTGCAAGGAAGATCTCCTCTTTAGTCTGGAAATAATTGTATATGGAAGTTCTTGTAAACGAAGTTACAGCACCTATTTCCTTGATAGTTATTTCTTTGAAGCTCATAGTCTGATAGAGCTTTTCGCAGGCGTTCACGATCTCTTCTTTTCGCGAAGCTGTAAGTTCAGGTGATCCCTTAGGCATAATAATGCCTCCTTTCTCCTGAAACCAAGATAAATGATTTGTTGAACAACTGACATTGTGTCATTAATGATATTATAGCACTATTCTGACACGGCGTCAATAGAAAAATATTCTTTTCCGCTAATTCGTCATATTGCACTGTAATGTGATGCCTGAATTGTCATATTGTACCAATAACGGTACAAGCAGCAGTTAAGATGCTTTTACAGTATGAAGCTGCGGAAGGCTCCGAGCAGCAGCGGATGATCGAAGCTGAACGAGTAATAAGGGGCAGAAAGTCTGCTGATAACAGCCTTGTTATCCATGATATCAAGGTATATCCCACCAATTGTCTTATGTATGCCGTTTTCGGACGGAGTATGGATATCGCGGCTTATCATTACAAGCGGTCTGCATTCCGAGAGAAGGGAATCGAACTGCGTCCTGCATTGTGCCAGTTCGTTTTTATCCGTGATGTAGCGGTAGGTGCAGCTATTCTCGAATCCGTTGACACAGACACCTTCAATACAGGAATTTTCCGTATCGAGGAAGAAAGTGTGACAGAATCTCTCACCCTGCCGTTTAAGGCAGTAGTATGGTTCGATAAGTCCCGACATGTAAAGGGGCATCCAGCTTGATATAGCCTCAAGCATTTCGGTGGAATTACGTTCAATGTTGTGGATTATTTTTATGTGAACGCCTTTTTTCAGTACTCCTATCATAAGGGCGAGCCATATTTTACGGAAATCACCGTTCATCCACTCCATGCTCTGATCCGAGTAAAGCAGGAGCTGATCTCCGCTTCTGATAGTAGTTCCGAGGAATCTGATGACAGCGCTGCGGAGACCTTCAATGCCGTTGTACTGCACCGAAGTATCGCTAAGTTCACTTGCAAAATCGGATAAATCAAAGTCCGGGACAGGTATATCAGGCTTGATATCTATGTATTCTATCGTGTTGAGGAGCTGTCCTACGGGAGCTTTGTATGCAGTTTCTTTACTGCTGAGCATCCATTCCATAAGAAGCCTCGGTTCAGAGGAAAGAAACTCCGCCGGTATATTCACAGCCTCCGAAAGGTCGGACATTTTTCCTTTATCCGCAACACGGGATATCAGTACATTGCAGATGCGTTCGAGAACTTTTGAGCGTTCGTTTGGCAGGCACTTTCCCGTACGCATTCGGCTGAGATATGAAGGATCGATATTGACTGCCTTGCTGAGCTTTACGTTGGAGATTTCCAGTATCTCCATAAGGGTATCAAGCTTTTTGCCGAAGCATCTTTTCGCTTCGGGATCGTGATGTTTCTCCTTTAGCTTTGGCAGTATCGGTTCTTCGTAAAGCCACTCCAGAAGATATGAACGAAGCTCGCTTCGTGAGAACTCTCCCTCATAGGAGATAACGCTGCAAAGAGTCTCGCATTTGCCGCAGTTTTCGGCAAAATCAATTATTGCTTCAACGAACCTGTCCATACATCTGCCGTTTTTCTTCGGAACTCTTGCGCCGCTTTTCATCCTGCTGATGTTTGAGCGGTCGAAGCCTGCAAGTTCAGCGATATCAGCAGTTTCGGCGTTTATGGAACTCATAAGAAGAGTTATTCTGTCAGATAACATAATTTACACCTCCAGTACTATAATAATATATGACACGAATTTTGTCAATGACTGATATGTGACATTTAATGATTTGTTCATATGTATATGGTATAATGATACATATTAAAGAGATTAATGTTGATCTTTATGGAGGTATTGCATATGAAAAAAAGACTGATATCAGCTGTTACTGCTATTACTATGACGGCTTCAGCAGGACTTGCGTCATTCCCTGCAGGCTCATTCATTCTGCCTGTCAGAGCAGCTGAACCGATAAAGGGTGAAACTGCGGACGGCTTTACCTATGAAATAACCGATGAGGACGTCACCATTACAGGCTGGACCGGCGATAAGGAGACCGTTACCTCTCTGGACGTGCCCGATACAATCGAGGGCAGGACCGTCACCAGGCTGGGACAAAGCTCTCTGGAAGGAATGCCCCTGCTCACCTCCATTGATCTGCCCTCAGGTCTGGAATCCATGGGCGTATGGGCATTGGGCAGCAACGCTTCCCTGAAGGAGATAACTCTCCCAAAGACTCTCAAGAAGGATGGTATCTCCTGCGGAAACTACTACGGCATAGGCGGAAGGAACTCCTTTGCTGATACACCTCTGGAAACGATCATCCTGGAGGACGGAATCGAGGCTGTACCGGATTATCTGTGCGTATATCAGGACAAACTGACCAAGGTGGTCGTTCCTGATTCCGTTACCACAGTCGGCTACCGTGCATTCGGAGATGCTGACGCACTTACCGACATCGACCTTCCTTCGAGCGTAAAGACTATCGAATGGTGCGCTTTCTATGGCAGTGATGCTTTCACCACCATTGACCTGCCGGAAGGACTTGAAACTATCGAAAGAAACGCCTTCGAGGACTGTGACAGTCTTGCCGAGATAAAGTTCCCCTCCACACTGAAAACTATAGGCAACGAGGCCTTCTATAAATGTGTCTCTCTTGAAAAGGTGGGGCTGAATGAGGGTCTGGAGCATCTTGGAATGTATCTTTTCAACGGCTGCGAAAAGCTGAAGGAGGTAACTGTTCCTTCGACACTGACAGAAGTCTGGTCGCCTTTTGAGAAGTCCTATGTTGAGATCGTCACCATTGCCGACGGCATGGAAAAGATACCAAACAGCCTGTGTGCAGGCTCTGTGGTCACTACACTGAATATCCCTGATTCCGTAACCGATCTGGGAAACAACCTTTTCAACTATGATAAGGCTATCAAGGAATTCACGCTCCCTGCCCAGATAACCGCCGGCACTAATGTTATCTCATATTCCGGCGTGGAAACGATCAGCTTTGAAGGAGACCGCACTGAGATACCGGAGTCTATGTTCCAAAAAGCAGAGGCTCTCAAAACAATAAACTGGCCTGCAAACCTGACCACCATAGGCGGCTATGCCTTCTCTGAATGTAATGGTATCGAAACTATCCATATCCCCGATACCGTTACAAGTATAGGCGGCTGGGCTTTCTCCGCCTGTGATTCTCTTACTGACCTTCGTCTCCCGGAAAACAGCTGTGAATTTGGAAGCTACGCTTTTGCCCGTGAAGATTCGCTGAGATCTGTGACTATTCCCTCAGGTCTGATCTATGAGGACGCTGATTTTCTGTTTGACAACTGTGATGCTCTGGAGTCAGTTACATTTGCAGATGGTGTGACTATTGTTCCGAGTACCTGCTTCTATGGCTGCGATTCACTTTGTGAGGTCAATCTGCCCGATGGATTGGACGAGATACAGTACCGTGCATTCTGGGAATGTCCGAGCCTGAGAAGCATCAATATCCCCGATTCCGTAACTAAGATAGGCGGCGACGCCTTCTACTGGTGTACCGGACTGGAGGCTGTTCATCTCCCCGAAAACCTGGAGCAGATGGGAGGATCTGCTTTTGGAAAGACCTTTGCACTGAACAGTATCACTATCCCCAAGAACATCAATGAGGCTTGTAACACCTTCTACGACAGCGCTCTAACCGAGATATGGTTCGAGGACGGCATAGAAGTTATCCCTGCGGATATCTGCGGAGATTCTCCAAATCTGAAAGTCGCTCATATCCCCGGCTCTGTTAAGGAGATAGGCAATCAGGCGTTCTATAAGTGCCACAAGCTGGAGAAGCTGGATATGCCCTTCGAGCCAGGAGAGCTTGTTCCCAACGTAAACTACTACTATTTCACATTCCGCGACTGCGAGGCTCTTAACGACAACAGAGTCAATGTTTCAGACCGCCCCAATACCTTCATCAATAAGGTTGAAACCTCTGTCGGAGATAACGGTCTGATAAACTATACCGTTTACTACAAGCTGAATCCAACATTCGATGATCTGTTTGAAAAAGGCGGTATCTATGTCAGCACTAATACCGGCAATCCTATCGCCAAGCGCAGCTTCACGTCAGACGATACGGAAGGCTATGAGTATTCTCATTACTTCACTCTCGACCCCAATGAGACTGAGGGCATCTTCCGTTTCAGCACCGTGCCTGAGCCGGGCGCAGATACATCGGTCAACGCTGAATTTTACGTTACTTACAACAACCACTACAGAGAATTCGCTGATCCGATCCCGATCGACAATTACGCTGTGGGACAGGGTGCTGTTACGATGAAAGCTCCGCAGAAGGCGGTTCTGAAGGACGGCATATCCCTGATAAATGTTGTGGGCTATGTTCACGGCAGCGATGATGTTACGATCTTTGCAGACGGTGAGGAAGTTGCTGCACTTACCGCCAACAAGTACAGCGGCAAATTCAAAGGAACAGTCAAGGTCAAAGCCGAGGAAGGTCAGCAGATCGTCCTCTATGCTCAGTCAGGCGATAACAAGTCTGAGCCCAGAACTGTTGTATGTACTGAAAATACTGTAAACATCGAAAAGGTCATCCTTACTCACTACACACATGATCTTGTTACAGATGATATAACAGATGTATTCACAATAGGCGCTTCACCCTATATCACATTAAATCCCAGTCATCCCCTGAATTTCGAGGTAACTCTTTCCGACAACGATCTTGCGGCAGTTTATGTCAGCTCGACGGTCAACGGTCAGGAGTCCGACATTCCACTTACATTCGATAAGGAAAGCGGTACTTGGAAGGGCGAGGGCTTCTTCGACACAAGAGTACCCGGTACTCTGAACATAAATGCAGTAAGAGACAATACCGTAAGCTCGGTAGTAAAAAAATCGGACGGAAAGCTGTATATCAACGACCATGAGTTCCTCGGAACAGACACAGAAGAAAAGGTTCCCGATATCTCCGATGAAATAATTGCAGATACCAAGCACACCGTTACAGGTGATGACGATACTATCATAGCAACTTTCGATTTCTCGGACTCTCTGGGCGAACCTTCAGGTATAATACATATCGAGACACGTGAAAAAACTATCACTATGAACGGCAGCAAAGTAACTCCCGAGGACGTTATAGCAGATCCCGAAAGCTACGGTTTCACACTTTCTCCGATGATCTACACAGATGAAAAGGGAGAGCAGCACAGGTATCTGGTCAAGATAGTAACCGACGGCGAGGAAATGCTCGACATCATGAATAACATACCCGAACCTGAGACGGACGAGGCTGAGATGTTACCTCTTGATCCCTCTGCAAAGAAAAAGGCAGGCGGTTCAACATTAGGCAGCAGGATACTCAACTTTTTCGCTGATTGCGGCGGATACACCGATACTGCTTCAAAAGTGACCAGCGGCAGCGTAGTTATCGATTGTCCCGTAACTTTACTTACAGGCGATCACAGTGACAGTCAGGTATACGATTTCTTGGTAACAGAAACTACCGAAAGCAGCAAGGGACTCCTTGACCTCTGGGCAAAAGCAAAAGATGCAAAGGTATCCAAGCTTCTTAAAAAAGAATATACAGGATATAGCCGTACACTCGGATATACCGGAAATACTCTTACAGTTCTCGAGATAGGTACACATTGTACAGGTATGCTTCACGAGATGCGTGAAATAATCAATTCGGACGATCCGAGAGTTCAGAAGCATGAGGATGCTCTGCTGGCTGTATCTATAGGTACCTGCATGAGCAAGGCTACACTGACACTTGCAGGCGGTGCGGCTATCGGAGCGACCATAACATCTGCTGCGGCAGTTATCGCAGGAGGAGCAGCAATTCTTCCCGAGGTCCTTGCAGTAGGCGCAGTTATAGCAGGTGTATGGCTGGTCGGAAAGGCAATAGACGGCGTAAGCGGCTGGCTGAAGAAAGTTATAATCGGCGATGCAAAGGTCGAAAATGACGGCAATATGAGATATCTTATCGATCCGAGCGGTATAGCTTACGAGTTCCTTCCTTCAAATCCGATAGAGGGTGTGACAGCAGAGATATACTATAAGGATGAAAACGGAAAGGAAGTTCTGTGGAATGCAGTGGACTATGAACAGCTTAATCCTCAGATAACGGACAGCGCAGGCTGGTTCGCATGGGATGTACCCGAAGGCGAATGGAAGATCAAGCTCACTGCTGAAGGCTATGAAAGTGCTGAATCAGAGTGGCTTCCCGTACTGCCTGTACAGGTAAATATCAACCTGAACATGAAGAGCAAAGCTGCGGCAGAGCTGAGCAGTGCGGAGTTCAATTCCACAAGAGCAACAATAACCTTCACGAAGCATATGCAGGATAAGTCCATAAACGAGGACAGCCTTTACCTCACCGATAAGGACGGTAAAGTGATACCGACAGAAATAAAAACAGTCAAGGAGAGCTTCAACGATACCGACTGTTCAATAACCTACACGCTTACTCCTACCGAAAAGACGGACCTTTCAGGTGCATCTGTTAATCTTACAGCGAAAGCGCTCAGCTATGCAGGTACGGCTTCAAAGGCAGTTAAATCGGCGCTGACTAAGGGAGAGGAGACTCCTGAGGAAGAGTACACTCTCGGTGACGTAAACGATGACGGACGTATCGACTCATCTGATGCAACTTCGATCTTGCAGCAGTACTCAATAGCTTCAACAGGCGGCAGCTACACTATTACCGAAATCCAGCAAAAGGCTGCGGACATAAATAAGGACGGAAAGATAGATGCTACGGATGCGACTAATGTTCTTCAGTATTACTCCTATATCTCTACCGGAGGAACAGAAAGCTTTGAAAATTTCCTTAAAGCTGCATAAAACAATACTTACATAAAGACAAAGCCACAGCTTACGCTGTGGCTTTGTGCTGTTTGCTGCTACTCAGATATACATTGCATCTGTAGCAGTTATATATTCGAGTGTGGGGACGAAAGTACCCTTATGGCGGTCTCTGCGGTAGACCTCATGTCCGTTTTTGTAGGCGATTACCTGTGCCATGGGGAACGGTATCCACAGTCCGTCGTCAAGTGGTTTAGTGGAGAAGATAATGCCGTTTTCAAGGTGCTTGAAGCAAAGGGTGTTTTTTAGGTTCTTATGTACGTACATAAGATCCCCGTCGAAAATTATCAGATTAAGTTTGTTTCGGGGAGCATTTTCCGCTATGAAGCCGCTTATTATTTCAAAGCGTTCACGTTCATTTGGAACTGCTCTTGAAATATGCTCGTTCATGTGGTCTATCAGTGAAAGGAAAAATCGTTCCGAGTCGGTATCACCTGACTGTACTGCGGCATAACGATGATTATGTTTGCCGTTGAAGATAGTACCGTTATGGATGAGCGTCCACTCTCTGCCCGAAATGTCCGTACCCGTAAAAGGATGGCAGTTATTTTCGCTGATTGAACCGACTGTGGCGAAGCGGATATGTGCGAGTAAGTTTTTCTGAGGAGAAAGACTATCTGTCATATCGCCGAGAAAAGTGCTTTCTTTGGCGCAAACGGGTTCTTTCAGGATGACTCTTCCGCCGTTTTCGTACATCATACCCCAGCCGTGGGGATTCTGACTGCTGTGGGAGAAGAACGTCCTCAGATAGTCCGAGATATCTGTGTTTTTTTCAGAAGTGAAGCCGAGAAGCTCGCACATTCATATCACCGCCTTATTCATAGATGTTATTGACAATGCTGTTACAGACCTTGCGTCCATTAAGTTTCTGTCTTTCAAAAGAAATTATCTCGAGTGCATGTTCGCTATCCGAAAAATGCACGGTCATGTTTTCGAGTATATCGTCTCCGCGTTCAAGCAGTTTTGCATCGGGTTCGAGAAGCGCAGCGTTTTTATGTTCGCTTACTGCTTTTTCCTGCAATTCGGGAGTAAAATCGAAGTCGGACTGTGAAAGCAGGTAAAGGATGAGCAGATGAGCGAATTCAAGGTCTCTTTTGTCTATGCCGAGAGGTGCTGAAGGGTTCAGGTCGAACATTCTCAGTTCAATATGGTCAACGCCGTTTGCTGCAAGGTTTTCGAGGGTGTTGACTCCCTTGGGTTTCAGACGTATAGGCAGATACAGTTCGCTTGCCGAATAGAGAGAACCTGTTATGACATGTTTTTTGATGCTTCCTGTAAAAGTTCTGAGACTTTTGTGGTCGAGTATCGGAAGGAATTTGTTCCAGTAGCCTCTTTTGCTGTTGCGGAGCGAGGAATACTCGCTCAGGATTATACCGCTTTTGCCGTCCTTGTCGAGAGATGCATCATAGTAGGGACTGGAAGCGGTAAGGAGTACAAGAAGCCAGCTGTGAGTCATAAGCTGCTTATAGAGACGCAGATACAGACTGTCACGGAAGCTGTGGAAGTCCTCATTTTCAGTATTTATTTCGTGAAGAAATTCCTCAGAAAAGGAGAAGTTGAAATGTATTCCCGAGAAAAGCATTAGTTTCTTACCGTATTTGCGTTCGAGTACCTCACGATATGCGCGTTTGGAGGAGTGGTCGCCTGTGAAATCGGCGATAGGAATTTCATCTTCGCTGTCAAAATGCGGAGGGTTGCTGTAAAGCCAGATACTCTCACTGTTTTGGGCAAGAACTTTTCTTGCGGTATTGTCCAGTTCAGCCAGAGCTTCAACGGCTTCAGCCACACTGCTGCATACGGGCGTAACGAGTTCTATCTGATTCTCGCAGAAATCACGGGTGATATTCTCATCATTGCCGAAAGGGTGTCTGGTCTGAGCGAGTTTCCCCTGACTGTCAACACGGAGCGTTTCACGTTCTATACCGAAATTTCCTTTGTAAAAGTATTTGCTTTCTATCATATTTATCACCTCATACAGCTGAGAATACATACTTGTTTGGTATGAATATATTATACTATAGTTTACATACTTTGTCAATAGGAATTCTGTGGATTCGGTATTCCGAAATACTCTTGCATGTTATAGATTATACCTATATCAGACCATGCTTTTATATGCTTAATGTATAAAAAAGACTGTGCAGCCCGGAGGTTACACAGTCCCTTATTTTTAAGTTATGTTTCCGTTTTCAATGTGAAGTACATGAGTGCAGCAGCGGTCTATAAGCTCCATATCATGCGTAACGATAAGCACGGTAACATCATTTTCAAGGGAGCGTAGAAGCTCCGCAGTACATTCCATGCTCCTGAAATCAAGACCGCTGGTAGGTTCATCGAATACGAGAAGCTTCTTTCCTGCAAGTAGTGCGGAAGCAATAGCTGTACGCTGTTTCTGACCGCCCGAAAGCGACATTGGATGACGTTCCTTGTATTCGGCTATGTTAAGACGTTCAAGCAGTTCAAGTGCAGGTTTCTCATCGTCGGATTCAGTACCGAGAAGGACTTCCTCCGTAACAGTTTCCGCAAAGAGCTGATGATTGACATCCTGCATTACCATGTAGCTAAGCTTCATCATGTCTCTGGGACGCAGTTTTTTACCGCCGATAAGTACTTTTCCCCTGAAGCCCTTCTGCAGGCCGCAGAGACAGCGTGTGAAAGTGGATTTGCCTGCGCCGTTGTGTCCCACGACTGCTATGACACCTCCTGACGGAAGCTCCAGTCTGTCGATGTTGAGCGCTGTCTGTTTGCCGTAGCTGAAGCAGAAATCTTCAAGAGTTATTACTTCCTTGTTATTGAAAGGCTTTATTGCGGAGCAGCCTGCTGTTGTTTCAAGATAATTTGTGTCAGTATGTAATGCTCTCAGTCCCATATCATTAAGAGCCTGAGTGCTGAGAGAAAAGAATTCCTCGCCTGTATATTCCCGGACTATTCTGCCGTTTTCCATGAATATTATCCTGTCGCAGAGTCCTTTAAGCCAGCCGAGGCGGTGTTCGGCGATAACGATGGTCTTACCCTGTGACCGCCAGTCTGAAATGATGTCCCTGAGTTCGTCTATTGCATCAAGGTCGAGATTTGATGTGGGTTCGTCAAGCACTATCAGTTCGGGCATCATTGCGGAAACTCCTGCACATGCTATCTTCTGCTTTTCGCCGCCTGAGAGGTTGAAAATACTTCGTCCCAGGAGCTTCTCGATATGCATGTCCTTTACTGTTTTATCGATACGGCTTAAGATCTCTTCTTCGGGCATTCCCATATTTTCACATCCGAATGCAATTTCAGCCGTAGTATCAACGCAGAAGAACTGACTTCTCGGGTTCTGGAAAACGCTTCCGACGGTACCTGCAAGGTCCTCGATCGGAGTACTGCGGATATCCCTGTCAAAGACCGTCACGCTGCCTGTAAGTTCACCCTCGTAATAGTGGGGGATAAGACCGTTGAGAAGGCGTGTCACGGTAGTTTTTCCGCAGCCGGAGCTGCCGCAGAGCAGTATGCACTCACCGCATTTTATTTCAAGGTCGAGTCCTTCAAGTGCGCCGGTGTCACCGTTTGCGTATCTGAAATCAACCTGTTGTATCTTTGCTGCCGTGTTCATTTTACCACTCCAATCATGCCGAGTATCAGAAGTATGTAAGGTGCAGCAGTCAGCAGAAGAACTGCGATATCAGCTGTATGAAAGCCTATCCTGCATATATTTGTGCGCCTTACTTTTGTACCGAGACCTCTTGTAAGTGCCGCAGCTGAAAGCTCATTTCCGATATTGACCGAGCAGACCATAAGCGGAACAAGACGGTATTCTATGAATTTTCCTGCATTCCTGCCGCCTAAGCGTATGTCACGCATTTTCATTGCTGTATTGATATCCGAGAATTCTTCAAGTACAGTCGGGAAGAAACGGAACATTACCGACAGCGGGATAGTTATCTGCTGCGGAACGTGCATACGGTGCATAGCGGCAATGAATTCGCTGACTGTTGTAGTTGAGAGCATATACGAACCCATGATAAGTCCGGGACACAGACGCACGAATATCATACAGCACATACCTATAATGCTGAGTGCAGGTCCTGTCATTTTGGGTACAAGCAGCAGTTCCGAAGCTTTCATAAGTGCATATACCGCTGTGAATATTGCAGCTTTTCTGTATTTTCTTGCTGAAACGAGAAGCAGCATCGGCAGAAGGCTGACAACTATTGTCATCCAGCGTACTGCCGTTATACCGCTGCCCGTGCTGCCAAGTGCGAAAATCACAAGTGTTATCATTACAGCAAGCTTTGTTCTTGGATCGAGGACAAGTCCTCTGTTTTCAACATCAGCTGTGAAAAGACCTGCCATATCAGAGTCTCCATGATGCCGCTTCACGCCTGCTGTCAACAAAGGTGCGGTAGATGCCCTTCTGCTGCATAAGACTGTTGTGAGTGCCCTGCTGAGCGATCCTGCCGTCCTTGATGACAACTATCTGATCTGCATTCCGCACGGTCTTGAGTCTGTGAGCTATCATGATGATCGTTTTTTCTTTGGTAAGTTCGTCTATTGCTTTGATTAGTTCGGCTTCGTTTTCGGGATCGACATTTGCTGTAGCTTCATCGAGTACGATAACAGGTGCATTTTTCATGATCGCACGGGCAATTGATATACGCTGTTTTTCGCCGCCTGAGAGACTTGCTCCGCCTTCGCCGATGACTGTGTTGTAGCCTTCGGGAAGCTGCATTATGAAGTCGTGACAGCAAGCCTTTTTCGCAGCTTCGATGACTTTTTCCATAGGTGCATCAGGCTGGCCGAAACGTATATTGTTAGCTATCGTGTCGGCAAACAGGTAGACTCTCTGGAAAACAAAGCTGTAGTTCTTCATGAGCGCATCCATACTGTATTCACGTACATCCGTTCCGCCGAGAGTGACCTTTCCCTCATCCACATCCCAGAAGCGTGAGAGAAGGGAAGTGAGGGTAGTTTTTCCGCCGCCTGACGGTCCGACTATTGCAGTTGTGGTATGTTCGGGGATGCTGAGGGAGATACCGTTGATTATCTTCTTCTGTTCGTAAGCGAATCCTATGTTTTCAGCGCACAGATCGTAATGTTCGGGAACGATATCTTTTCCTGATATATCCATCTGCGGAGTTTCAAGTATCTCCTGAGCCTGACGAACACTTACGTCAACTGTACGGAGAAGTGCGGAATATTTTCCTGCGTTGTCGAGCTGAGCGTAGATAAGGTAAGAGCTGATTATCATTATGATGCAGGTAAGAAGCTCCATAGAGCCGCCTATATAGAGCAGTACGGAAACAAGTACGATAACAGTGCCCAGTGCTTTGAGCCAGAAGCTCTGCATTGTCATGAAGGGGATGAGCTTAAGTTCCATTGCGGAATTTGCATGTTCGTTTTCATCGATAGCCTTGTTCAGGTCCTTGCTTCTTTTTCCTGTAAGTCTGAATGCTCTTACTTCTGATATGCCCTGAATGTATTCTATGACCTTAGCTACAAGAGCGGAATCCTTTTCGATCTTCTGCTTTGCCATACCTGCCGATACTTTCATCATTCCGCTGTTTATGGCAAAGAATACGACAAGTCCAGCGCAGAGGATGAGTCCGATACGCCAGTCGAAAATGATGAGCATAAGAGAAATTACCGCTGTGGAGAGAAGTCCCGAGCAAACGAGCATTACAACTCTTGTTGCTACGTTTTCGAGGTTCTGCATAGTGTTAGTAGTTACAGACATTATGCGTCCGAGACTGTTTTCGTTGTAGTAGCCCATTGGCAGATATCTCAGATGTTCGGCGATATGCATACGCTTTTCCGCACAGGTATTGTATCCGCCTTCGGTCTGGAGCATGGTTGCCTTGGATTTGAATATGCCCGAACCGATGATGCTTACAAGCATTATGCCGAGACAGGTCAGGCAGGTCTTTGAGGATACGTTATTTTCAAGGAGAGCCTTTACCATGCAGGCGATAGCAGGTATTTTCAGAGCTTCAAATATTGCCTGGAGCATACTGAGGACGATAGAGGAATAGAAGCGTTTTCTGTCCTCGGGATTGCAGAAATCAAAGAAGTTCTTAAGTATCTTAAACATTTTCCTCACCGTCCTTTGCAGAGATATGAGCTGTCCACATAGAGCTGTAGAGACCGCCCTTTCCGAGCAGTTCATCGTGTGTGCCCTGTTCTTCTATGTTGCCGTTCTTTATAACGTAGATGCGGTCTGCGTTTCTTACTGTTGATAGTCTGTGAGCGATAACGATAAGAGTTTTTCCTTCAACGAGTTTTGAAACGCTTCGCTGTATAATAGCTTCATTTTCGGGATCCGTGTATGCAGTAGCCTCATCCAGTATAACTATTTCAGCGTTTTTCAGCATTGCCCTTGCAATTGCTATACGCTGTCTTTCACCGCCCGAGAGATGACCTCCCGAAGTTCCCGTAACGGTATCATAACCGTTTTCGAGTTCCATGATGAAATCGTGGCATCCGCATCTCTTTGCGGCTTCTTCCACTTCTTCATCTGTAGCGGACTGTCTTCCGAGGCGGATATTCTCCCTTATAGACATGTCGAATAGATAGTTGTCCTGAGAAACATATGATATCCTGTCATTGTAGTCTTCAAGAGGGATATCCCTGATATTGGTGCCGCCGAGAGAAATGCTTCCGCTGTCGGTATCCCAGAGGCTTGCGATAAGTCTTGCGATAGTTGATTTACCGCTTCCAGAAGGTCCTACAAGGGCTATGAATTCGCCCTTGTGTATTGTCATTGATACACCGTGAAGTATCTCCTTGTCGGAATAGCTGAAACGAACGTTATCAAGTACGATATCGCCGTTCTTGATGTCCTTTGTGAGTTTTTCGGGACGTACCATTTCAGGTGCATCGATGATATTGCGTACTTCCGTAACGATGGTATCCATCTGTGCAATATCATCGGAATAGGACATAACTCCCAGCAGAGGTTCGATAAGTCCAACGGTGAGGATGATAACAGTGATGAAATCTGATGGGGTAATAGTGCCGTGTATAGCCATTATGCCGCCTATAGGCAGTACCGAGAGCATTGTAGCAGGCATTATGCACATTGCGAATGTCATATATACATTGCATTTTCTCATCCAGTCAACGAAGCTTGCGGCACTTTCCTTTGCGGCGTCTGCGAATTTCTCATAGCTTGACTGTGCCTTGCCGAACACCTTGATGACTTCGATACCGTTGATATATTCGGTGGTAACTGCGTTCAGTGCCTTTGTAGCTCTTACGGTCCTGCTGTAGTTTTCCTCATAGCCGAACATCATAAGTGCATAGCATACGACACCGAGGGGAATGGTGATAAGCGCGGCAAGTCCGAGTTTCCAGCTGACTATGAATACGCATACAAGTACGATTATCGGTGCGCCGATACCGGTTGTGAACTCGGGGAGAATATGTGCCAGTGTAGTCTCTATACTGTCAATACGTTCTACGATGGTGCTTTTCAGAGAGCCTGAAGGCTGACTGATAACGTCGCCCAGCGGCATCTTTGCAAGCTTGTCAAGAGCCTTTTTACGGATGACTGCAAGCGTATGGAAGGTCGCAAGATGCGAGTTTGCAGTGGACAATGCGTGGAACAGTGCATGTCCCAGCCAGAGTGCAAGTATGATTACGCAGTTCGCAATATAAACGCCTTTATCGGTGTTTCCGTCCAGCAGATTTCTTACTATTCTTGCAATGAAGTAGTAGGGGACTATTCCGCAGAGCATACTGAACAGTGCAAGAATGACGCTTGCGATGAATTTTCCCTTTTTCTCTCCCGACTGACCGAGAAGCCAGCCGAATGAGTTGTTTTTATCCTTTCCCATTATTTATCCTCCTGTCTGTTTCTGTAATTCTGCGGCGTAACTCCCATAACATCACGGAATGCCGCCGAGAATTTAGATGAATTATCATAGCCGAGACGCTGTGCGATATCAGAGATGTGCATTTTATGCTCAGATATCAGCATTGCAGCGGCGGCTTTCATTTTATAGCCTTTGATGTAGCGGTAGATAGGCAATCCGTAAACAGCACGGAATACCTTACGAAGTGTAGCAGGGGGCATACCTGATATTTCCGAAAGCTCCTCCACTGTGTATGTCTTTTCGAGGTCGGCAGTTATGAGCGAATGTATTTCCTTTATCTTGTCGCTCTGACTTGCAGGGATGTACTGCCTCTGCTCCGTATTCTCCGCAGGATCGACAGCAGTCAGCATGATGAGCAGTTCCGCAATCTTTGCTTTGAAATAATCGGGACGTATGCTTTTCGGAGTTCGATAGAGCTGTGAGAAAAACACGTTCAGTCTCTCGTCACCCCGCAGAAGAAACTCACTGTTGTCCGCACAGAACCTTTCAGCCACAGCTTCAAGTTCAACGGACAGAAAAGGTATCTCTCGCTTAAGCGAAGCCTGTGCAAGATCCTGCATGAATCCTATTGTTATACCGTGATAATGCGAAAGGGGGAGTTCAACTCTGCCTTCGTGGTGTACACGTTTGTCTATGCGTATATCGCCCGTTTCCATGTAGTAGCGTCCGCCGAGTGGATTCTCATGCTCTATGCGTCCCTCACGGCAATGGTCAATGCAAAGGACGGTCTCGGCGTTCTGATATTCGGATGTACAGTTTTTCAGGTGGAAATCGTTGTACATAAGGTAGATGCCTTCAAACACACGGTACATTGTCATAAAGCCTTCACCCGTTTCATCGTCGAGCCGAAGTACTCTGCATTCGCCGTCCGCAGCTACCTCATGTACGTTCGAGCCGAAGCCTGCTTTGTCGAGCATATCGAAAAGCTCCTGATTCATGCGATACCGGCTTTCTCAAAGTGCTTTTTCATGAGCTTTTTGCCGAGGAGTCCGCCGATTATTCCGCAGATGAATGCAACAGCGAACATAACGGGACACATCCATGTCGGCATTAGCTTTGTAACTGTGTCGATGTAGTCCTGTCCGAAGTTCTGACGCGATGCCCAGTATTTTTCGGCAGCAAAGAACAGCGGCAGGTAATTGGCTGCGACCCAGAGACTGAAAATACCATTGGTGATGACAGCCTTTGAAGCGCTCCTGTAGTTTCCGCTCTTGTATACGAGTTCAGCAAGCAGACCGCTTACAACGGATACAGCTAAAGGCGGCCAGCTCATGCCGGTAATGAGCATAAGTAGTCCCATTATTATGCTCATTATCCATATCATGCCGAATGATCTGACTTTAGTCAGGAACAGCATGAACGGAATTCCACCGAGTATAGGCACGATAACAGCCAGCAGCGGCAGGAATATCGGTATGAAACCGAGCATTGCCACAATAAAGACGATAACAAAATAGATCGCCGAGAAGATTCCGATGTTGATAAGATCTTTTCCTTTCATGATAACCTCCGATAGTTAGAATAAACTAACCTATGTAATAAAAATCAAGCCTTCTCAGAAAGGCCTTTTACATTATATCAGGGGAAAATACTTTTTTCTACTCCGTTTTATTCCCGAAGCTCCATTCTGTATCTTTTTGCATGATGCAGTTCTTAGCAGTTCGGACCGAACAAAAACAGCCCGACCGCACACTCGTAAATGTTACAGATGATCTGTAACGGAGTGCCGTGTCAGGCTGTAAGTTTCATATATCAAATTCAGCGAACTCAGCTTCTTCGTCTGTTTCATCTGACTTTGCAGAGGGCATTTCATCCGAAGCGATAAAGCTGCTCACATCTATATCGGGATTCTGATAAACTATATCCAGAAGTTCGATATAGTCACGTATGACCTCACGGGGAGTTATGTGACTGTCCGAACCGATGCGTCCGAATTCAAGCTTGATGAAGTTTATCATATCCTGCTGAGTTATCTTCTGCTCGTATCCGAAAAGCTGCGAGTGGATATCCGAGAGCTTTTCGATAAGGACCAGCATTTCCTCGTATGTCAGGGGAACAAGGTGTATAACGGGAGCAAGCATGTCACGTACTCCCTCTCTGCCGAATCTTCCTTCTGCAAGACGTGAACGGAGAGCCTCATAGCTGTATACTCCGCGTCTTGTATCCTCGATGCACTGCGGAGTTCCTCCCATTATGATGCCGATGTAGTGAGCCTTCCCCTGAAGGGTATCGTTGTACATCGTCAGTATCTTTTCATAGTTGTTCTGACGTGTTATGCTGTTCGGTATCTTGTATACGTTTACGAGTTCGTCGATAAGTACGAGAAGACCGCTGTAGCCTGCCTTTTTAAGGAACATTGCAAAGAGCTTTATATATTCGTACCAGTCGTCATCGGTGATAATAATATTTACGCCGAGATCATTTCGTGCTTCGGTCTTTGTGGAGTACTCTCCTCTGAACCACTTGATGACTTTAGCTTTATTCTCGTCATTACCGTCTACATAGGAGCGGTAATACATGGTCAGCAGCTTTGCAAAATCGAAGCCGTGTACCATTTCGTTAAGTGCGCCGATAACTTCGTATATTTTCTTTTCCACAGCACGGTCCAGTTCGGGGGAGTCGGGGGAAAGTCCTGATTCCGAAGCCGCTTCGGTCTGAACGTTGTTTATCCACCTGTCGAGTATGAGGGAAAGTGCGCCTCCGTCGGGACGAGTCTTGGTGGACATGTTGCGGATGAGTTCCTTGTAGGTGGCAAGTCCCTGTCCCTTTGTACCGAAAAGGCGGCGTTCGGGTGAGAGGTCCGCATCTACAACAACGAAACCTCTGTCCATAACGTGGCTTCTGATAGTCTGGAGCATGAAGCTCTTACCGCTTCCGTACTTGCCGACGATGAAACGGAATGAAGCGCCTCCGTCTGCGATTATCTCGACGTCACGCAGGAGAGCGTCTATTTCGTTCTCGCGTCCGACAGTAATGTAAGGCAGACCTGTACGGGGCACAACTCCGCCCTTCAGTGAATTTATAACAGCAGAGGCTATTCTTTTAGGTATTTTCATTGTCTACCTCCTGGATATAGTTTTTTAAGTCCTCGGCATAGTCCTCGATGATCTGAGGTGAATCCGATGAGAAATCTATGACAGTATCGCCGAACTCGTCGAATAGTTTATCGTTTATGGAATCGGCAAGGATAGAAGGCATAGAACCTGATTTTTTTGCAGCTTCCTTGTAGTTACCGCCTGAAAGCAGTGAAGCAAGGAAAAGCTGTTCGGCAGTATCAAGCAGAGAATGTCCGCTTTCGGCATCGTCAACGGTTTCGGGACTGTCAACTGCCGGAGTTTCGGTTATCTCCTCTGAAAGATATTCGTCCTCTTCATCCACAAGGAGCTTTTCACGGGTGGAATCGGCAGCACTGCGGATATTGCCCAGCAGCGAGAGGTCAATACGTATCTCGGCAGCTTCTTTGCGCTGTTTTTCACGGATGATACTGTCGGTTTCCTCGTTTATGAAGTTTACCACTATCTTCGTGGTATCTCCGGGCTTTATTTTGTATTTGAATCCGAAACGTTCACGAAGCATACTGTCTATGGTACGCATCAGGTCGCCGAGCTTTTTATTCCTGCCGTGGGATGAGGAGTACTTTTCACAGTACCACATGCCGTTTGCGCACCAGTATCTGTGTATATCGTTAAGCTTGTATTCTGCGGACTTTATCCTGCGGCTGTTGTAGTATACAGCGGCGTAGTATGGGTGATATTCGGATGTGGATATGTGTCCGAAATACTTGTCCACGAGACTGTTCTTGCGGTTGTCACGGAAGAAATTCGACAGCTTTCTGTATACATTTACGGCTACCTGTCTGAACAGTTCGGAGTTTTCGTTATAGAAGCGTGATTTATCGATAGGGAATGAAGAAAGCCGAGTGACAGAGTTCCACAGTTCATCATCGGAAGCGTTCTCGTAGTTGATAAGGACCATAAGCAGTTTATCGAATACCATTTCAGGTGAATCGTTCAGCATCAGCGGATCAAGCTGATTGCATACCGAATAGTCTGTTATCCACTGTGCAAGGTACTTGTTTATGGCGGGGAATGTCGGACCATAGTTCCTGCGGAGGGCGCATAGCTTCTCGTAGCCTTCCCACGGTGATGAAGTACCTATACCGTTTATCAGTTCATACGCATAGAGTAAGATAAAGGGCGGTCTCGTTTCGCTGAAAATACCGTTTCTGACCTGTGTGCGCCATGAAAAATAGCTTCTCAGCTGTACTGTGTTCATATCACGGTAGGTTGGATAGTACATCACGAAGTTTTCGCACATTTCCTGATCGTCGGTGTAGTCCTTCATCAGGCATCCCTGCTGATAGAAAAGCCATGAAGAGGTTTTCCAGTAGGCTTCGGGAGTGTAGGCGATAGCTTTCATTTCGCTTATCTCTTTGGGTACGGGAGCGTTTTTCATCTGTGAGGCACGTCGGATTATGGGTTCATCCGTAAAGACTTTGTCCCTGAACAGTTTGCTGTTCAGCAGTTTTTCGTCATTGAGTATGTGTTCAAGTACTTCTTTTGCATCCGACATTTCCTCACCTCCGTTTTTCGACTTTCGCACCTTTCATTATACCACAATAATATTGCAGTGTCAAACGTATCATAGCGGCATAAAAGGAGTACAAATGAATTGACCGTCCGTAACGAACGCAATTGTAAACCAAGGGTATAAAGCGGGGGGCTGTTTATTGACAACGAGAACGCAGAATGATATAATATATATAACCGATAGACTTGATAGGAGGCTTTTTATGACAAAGAAAATGAAGATAGAAGAAAGAATACACGGTATAGTGGATTCTCTCATTGCTGACTACAATAAGGGAAGGACTATTGACGAGATAAAGACTTTCGATCATCCTGACAAGGAGAAAGTCATAGATATCATATTCAAGCTGAGAAATATTATTTATCCCGGTTATTTCAGGAACAAGCATTACAAGGTCTATACCGTAAGCAACAGCATCTCAACGCTTGTAGAGGACGTTATATATAATCTGAACAATCAGATAGGGATAGTGCTGAGGTATCTTCCCGAGTATATGGGTGCTCCCGATAGAGTTATCGAGGAGCATGCGGAGGAAACTACATTTGCATTCCTTGAAAAGATACCGAAGATAAGGGAATATATAGAAACGGATGTGGAAGCTGCATTCAATGGTGATCCTGCCGCATTCAACAAGGATGAGATAATCTTCTCCTATCCGGGACTTTTTGCGATACTGGTAAATCGTATAGCGCACGAACTGCATCTTCTGGGAGTCCCCATGATACCCCGTATAATGACAGAATACGCACACAGTGAGACGGGTATAGACATACATCCGGGAGCATCGATAGGAAAGTACTTCTTCATAGATCACGGTACAGGCATAGTTATCGGAGAAACAACTGAGATCGGCAATAATGTAAAGATATACCAGGGCGTAACTCTCGGAGCGCTTTCCACAAGAGGCGGACAGCTTCTTAAAAACAAAAAACGTCATCCTACTATCGAGGACAACGTCACTATCTATTCGGGAGCGTCGATACTTGGCGGAGATACAGTTATCGGAAAGGATGTTGTTATAGGAGGCAACGCCTTCATTACGAGTTCTGTATCAGCAGGCGCAAAGGTCAGCATCAAGAATCAGGAGCTTCGTGTCAACTACGGAAAAACTGCTGATAAGCCCGAACATAAGGAACTTGATGAGGATGATAACTGGTTTTACGTTATATAAAGAAGAAAGGGGACGTATAAAGGGTGTACTCATATAGCAACTTTATATGTAATTATCGGGGGCAAACCTTTC
>ERZ795052.95-NODE-95-length-124224-cov-13.266508_pt1 | contig 124224 bp, 106 predicted proteins | sample MGYA00375136_ERZ795052 | MGnify/ENA primary metagenome ERZ795052 (study PRJEB30181, sample SAMN05720156) | activated sludge metagenome | isolation source: Anaerobic digester | place: Japan | collected 2015-05-26 ...
TGAGCTAGGGTCTATTTAAAGTTTGATACATGTCTACTTTTTCTTGACAAGTACATGCCGTATCAACCCGTTAACAAAAAATGGAGCGGGTAAAGGGAATCGAACCCTCATACTCAGCTTGGAAGGCTGATGTTCTGCCATTGAACTATACCCGCTTTAATGGTCGGGAAAACAGGATTTGAACCCGCGACATCTTGGTCCCAAACCAAGCGCTCTACCAAACTGAGCTATTTCCCGACGTTTCTTTTTTGGGCTTTGATATTATATCACTAATATCATGCCTTGTCAATTTTTTTTAAAAAGAAAATGGCACGCCCGAGAGGATTTGAACCCCCAACCCCTTGATCCGTAGTCAAGTATTCTATCCAATTGAACTACGGGCGCGTCTCCTTTAATGGCGGTCCCAACGAGACTTGAACTCGCGATCTCCAGTGTGACAGACTGGCATGTTAACCACTACACCATGGGACCGTGTTAATGAGATTGGTGCGGGTGACAGGAATCGAACCTGCACTCCGAAGAACTAGATCCTAAGTCTAGCGCGTCTGCCAGTTTCGCCACACCCGCGTTTCCACAACTTCCTCATTAATGCTTAGATATTATAGCACAACACAAACAAAAATGCAAGTATTTCAATCACCTTTTTCCAAGGTATCTAACCCAATAATTGCCAGATACCTTGGATTATTTGTCGGATTATACGGTAAAATCGATTGTTTTCATCCGTTCGCAAAGATCTTTCAGAACCGGCATCGGAAGCGGCGCAATCGCAATCCGAATACCTTTGTTTACCTCAATCGGATAAATCAGGTGGTTGAGGAATTGTTCGAATAATGCTTCTGGATGGTCAGTTTTGATGGTTACGAAGAAACCGTCGCTGTACGGGGAATGCGGAATGGCAAATTCGTTTAAGAAAGCAAGCAAATAATCGCTTCTTTGTCTTAGGGTTTCCTTGACCGAAGCTATTTCTTTTCTTACATTTTCTAAATAATGCTCATTATCCATAATCAGGTTGAAAGTGTTGACAGCTTCCTGGTTCGGACTGTTCCACTTGGTGCGCGACAACAAATAGTTTTGTTCGTTAAAGTATTTTCTTTCCTCTTCTGTACCCCCAAGCAAAACGGACGCACCCAGCCTCAGACCGTAAAGACCCAAACTTTTGGAAAAACTATAAGCCAGAATGACTTTGACGTTTTCCGGACAATGCATAAGCAAGTCAAAATGGCTTTTTTCTTTGGCCAAATCCAAATAAGCGATGTCGTTAAGCAGGATGACTTCTTTATGGATTGCACCGAGAATTCCCAACAAGTCTTCCATTTCGGTTCGGTTTAAGGAATACCCGGTCGGATTGTGTGCTGGTTGATTGAGAATAAAAAGCAGACGCTCCTCCCGAGCCGCGATTTGTTCCGCTTTTTCCTTGAAGCCCTGCCGGTTAAATGCGCCGTCAACGGTTAACGGAAAAGTGTCCAATTGCATGTGATGCGTTTGCGCCATCAATTCGTAATTATGCCAGTACAGATCGGTAGTCAGAATAGTTTTGCCGGGCCGCCCGAAAATGTCCAGCGTGTTGGAGAGGGCACCGGTAGCTCCCATGGTGGCAAAGGGGGAAAGAGGAATTGTAATATCTTCATCCCCGAACAGCCACTTTAGGATATTGTTTTGAAACTTGGCTCCCCCACTGACACCACCGTAGTTGTATTTGGAAAAGGGGGTTAAAGTTTTGGCCAAAGCATCAAAGGTTTTGGAATACCCGATGCCAAAAGTTTCATCGATAAACACACCGCTGGTAGTATCGATTACCGTAGGATCGGTCTTTTTATGTTGTTTGGCCATTTGCGAAACTTTAGTGATATCAGTGTACAAGGAAAAACCTCCTATTTTCTTCTTTTAAAAATAAGCAAAACAGCCGTAACGGTCAAAACGGTTTGAAGATAGTAAAAACTAGCTCCCAATTGACAGCCTTTTTTGACCGGCTTGATTTCTTCGGCAATATAGGAAAATTCGAAACGTTCGCTTGGGTCGCTGTCCCAATCGCCTTTGAAAATGAGATTGACGGTTTTGCCTTCCACTTTGTTTTTCGGTATTGCGATGCTGCCCGTTTTTTCCCGGACAAATTCAATCTCGGTTCCGATTTTGATATAAGCCTGGGTAACGATTTCATCCGGATCGGAATAGTCCCAACTTATGATATATTCGCCGTCAATCAATTCATAGGTAAATTTATTAACGGTCGGTTTGGTTTTTCCGGTCCTAACCGTAAACGGTTCCCCGGTCATCCTTCTGGTCAATCCCTGATAGGTCAAATCATAGGTATAGGTAACCTCGTAAGATTGACTCGGAGCCAAATTGGTAAATTCCACCGCATTGTCTTCCATCAGCAAAGTTTGGTTGTTAACGGTAACTTTAACATTATCAATGACAACCTCTTTTTGCGGGGTCAACATGGAGAGGTTGAGCGAATGGTCGGTTATCCCGGCGATATTGAGAGTCAATTCCGGAACGACTATCAACAAAGCGTTGGAATCCCGGCGTTCGTTGTCTTCGGAAGGAGAATTTACGACCCGGAAATTATTGCCTTCGCGGATAATCATAGTCGTGGAACCCCCGCCATCTAAATTATATGCTTCCACGCAGCCGTAGTGCAACATTAAAGCCGCCATTTCTTCCTGCAACATTCCGTACATGTTTTTCGCTACCTGTCTTCCGTCGACGGTGGCAAAAACCAAAGTCCCGTCAGCTTTGCGTCCCACCATGGTCCGCGGATGGCGGTTAAAATCGGTCGGATTATAACCTTCGCCGTTCAAAACAAGCGTTACGCCGCCCCCGATTATATTGTCGCATTCCGCGTAATCTCCGATTACCGGCTGTTGGATGCGAATCAAAACGTTTTGGGCTAACAAAGCCTTAAGTTCGGCATTTTTGGTGACAATCGCAAATTGTCCCAAAGTTAGGGTGCGTTCTTCGCCTACAACATTAATTTTCCCTTTGCCGTAGAATTTATTCGCGCTCATGGCCAAACCGCGAATCGGACTGATTACGGTATAAGAGTTTTCGGGCGGGACGACTTGCGTTTGTTCTTTCCGTTCGCCGTTTTCCAAATAAGGAAAAGTAAAATATAAATTGGTTTCGCCTTCATCAGGCTCAGTATTGAAGCTGTTGATGGCAAAGGACGCAATTATTTCTCCGTTATTGTCGAAAACATCCAACTGGTGTTGACCGACTTGAAAATTCTTACCCGCAACAAGCGAGTTTTCGGTCCCGTTGTTGGTAAAGCCGATGGTCGCATTGTTGGTTATGGGACGCAAAACTTCGCCGTTGGAAACGGTAACGCCGTTCGTTTGATAAGGCAAAGCACCGATGCCTTTGATATCAAAGAAATCGCCGTTGATTGCGGCTACAACTTTCCAGCCCGGATTGTTCTTTTCAAAATCTTTCGCCAATTCCCGAACCGTGGCAAGCGTCCAACCGAGCGGATTAGTTAAAGTCCAGTTGACGACTTTGACACCGCTTTGGGACGGTACGGTCAAAACATTGACGCTCTGAGGATAAAACTGATTGGCAATTACCGTTCCGCCGCTTGAATCGGAACCTCCGGCCGACATCCCGGATTCATCGGTACTGCTCATGGCTTTATCTTTCACATGGACAATTCCCGACCGTAAGAAATTGGTTTCCACGTTTTCTTCCACATAATAACGGGCACCCAGGGTTTCGGTGATTTCGGTTTCTCCGAAAACCTTAAGCCCCGGAAAAAGCAGAGTCAAAATTACCAAGGAAATGATAAAAAAGCATATTTTCTTGATTGTCTTCTTCATACAATCCTCCTAAAATAAAAACGTTTTCCTAATGATTATACCATATAAAGGGCATAATTGCAAAAAAGACCGACTGTTTTTTTCTTGCCTGTTCTAGCGGTTTCCATCCTGTCCTGGTAAAAGACTGCACTCTTCCGAAAACTTCAAAAAACTTGATTAACAGTATACCATATAGGTAAATAAGAAATTTGTTTTTTTGGGAAAAAAGGAGCAACTAAAAAAGGTCAAACCCTTTAGGTTCGCCTTTTTCGGTTGCTCCCTTAACAACAAGGAAAATGGTTTCTTTTGGCGATTAAGCCCGGGATGAATATTTGCCGTCGGAAGTCGAAATAATCAGTTTGTCGCCTTGGTTGACGAACATCGGAACTTTGACAACCAAACCGGTTTCCATTTTGACTTCTTTTAAAGCGGCGGTGGCGGTGTTTCCCGCAACCGCAGGAGCCGATTCCACAACTTCCAAGACCACTTTTTCCGGCAGATTGATACCCAGGATTTCGGATCCGTAGCAGACGATTTCCACTTCCATGCCTTCAAGCAAAAAGTTGGATTCCCATTTTAACCGTTCGGACGGAAGTTCCACCTGTTCGAATGTTTCCATATCCATAAAGCAGTAGGTATCAGTCGTGGTATAGGAAAACTGCATTTTCTTCTTTTCGATTTGGGCGATTTCCATCTTTTCCCCAGCATTGAAGGAGTATTCGAAAATAGCTCCGGTTCTCAGGTTGCGCAGTTTCGTCCGCACAAAAGCCTGTCCTTTTCCGGGTTTGACATGTTGGAATTCCATAATCTGATATAGGTTATTATTGTAAAGGATATTTAAACCGGTTTTAAAATCACTTGTTGAAATCATTTTGGACCTCCAATTCTTATTGCCTTATTATACTATTTTTGGGGTCTTTTTTCAAGAAAAACAAAAAACTTTCTATATTTAGGGGTTTTTAACCGAGAATTTGATATAATATTTAAGAGGAGGGATTAACTTGCCACCGAAAATAATTAGAATTGAACCTCAAGGCTTTTGTTTCGGCGTTTTGCGCGCTTTGCGCATGATGCAGGATTTGACCCACATCAATCCCCCCAAACCTTGGTACTTAATCGGCAATCTTGTTCACAACCGTTTTGTCAAACAATTTTTGACGCACAACGGTTTTATCATCGAGGAGGACCGAAACAAGGAAGCTGTCATCGATCGAATCAACGAAGGAACGGTTGTCTTTACCGCCCACGGCATTGATGACAAAATCAAAGAAAAAGCCCAAAACAAAGGTTTGCATATCATCGATACTACCTGCCCTTTTGTCGGCAAATCGTTTTCAATGATTAAAGAATATTTGTCCCACGGCTACGATATCATTTATCTGGGCAAAACGACCCATCCGGAGACGGAAGCGGCGCTGTCGATCAGTCCTCAAGTCCATCTGATTGAAGATTTGTCCGATATCGAAAAACTGGAAATACAAAACCCAAAAATTGCTTTAACCAACCAAACGACGATGTCGAAATTCAACATGGAAGCCGTGGAAGCAGCTGTTGCCAAGAAATACCCCCAAACCGTCATAATGGACAAAGTCTGTTACGCTACCAAAATCCGCCAGGAAGTAATGCGAAAGGTTGCGGGGGAAGCCAAGGAAAGCGGCCAAAAATGCCTGTTTGTCATCGTTGGCGATCCTATTAGCAACAACACCAGAAAACTTTCGGAAACCGCCAAACGTTTCAGCGGTCAAGACGTATGTCTGGTGGAACACCTCGACGACTTGCCGTTTGAAAGTTTAGTCCTGTACGATACCATTTATCTTACTTCGGGAACTTCCACACCCAATGTCATCGTCGAAGAAATTTACCAGTACCTGCTTTCGGGTAACTTCGAACCGAAAAAATCGGTTTTGTCGCCTTTGGATTATTACCGCTGACAAATATACAAAAAAAGAAAACAGTCCGCAATCGGACTGTTTTTGTTTACTTTTGGAACATCAGCTGTTCGCTCTTGAAAAGGACCCTGACCAAATTCAAAAGCAAAACCGCATAAACCAAAGTCGAACCAACAATCAGGAAGAAATTGAGCGTCGTTAAATTGGACAAAAGAATTCCTTTCAAGCCCAAAATCAAATTGTAAATCGGAATCAGATACGGTCCGGCTTCTTTCGGCAGTTTGTCGGTAAACATCGGAAAATAACTGGTAACCATGGCAATCATGTAAACCGGAGTGGCATACATTGTTGCTTCTTTCGTGCTCTTGGCAATCGCCGAAGCGATTAAAAAGAAACTCGAAGCGATTAAAGCAATCAAAATGATGACCGTGAAAATCTGCACGTATTGGACAAAACCGTAACTGATCATGTTCACGTTGCCGAACAATTCTTTCGCATTCGGGAACGAGGCGATGACACCGACAAACGATCCGAGCGAAGAAAGCACGGTTATGATGATGGTAGCAATGATTTTGCCGATTACGATATAACTTTTGGAAACCGGTGCCATCAATAAGGTGGAGATGGTTCCTCGTTCCTTTTCCCCCGCAATCGCGTCGGCTCCGACCGAAATTCCTCCGGCGAACACGAAAACCGTTATCAGCATCGGCAACAACATTCCGATCATCTGACCGGAGGTTTGTTCTTCGCTGGCCAGTTCAACCGGAATACCGGTATAGATGCTCGGCGGATTGCCGATTTCGGCCATTTTGGTGGAATTCATCAGTCCCAGCAAAGTATTGATTTTGCTCAATGCGACCGAAGAATTGTTGATGGTGGAATTGGCGTAAATGAAGACTTCCGGAGCGGTGTCGCGTTCTTTATTCAGAAAGGCTTCCACTTTGTTTTTGAAGTCGGCTTCAAACGAAACCAAAGCGTCAACCTGACCTTCATCCACAAGACCAGTAAGGTAATCTTTAAGCGGCAGATTACCTTCGATCGTAGAAGGGTCAAAAGGAATAAAATCCGCATTCAATTTATAATAGGTTTCCGGATCGGCTTCCGAAAGACTGTCGTAAAGATCCCGCGCCGCATAAAAACTGTCCGGACCGTTGACGACATAAATTTTGCTCATATGTTCGTTGGCTTTTTGAACTTGGCTGTTTAAGGTTTTTCCGAGCACACTGTAAATCACGAAAATCAACAGGCCTGGTAAAATAAAGGTGGAAAAGATTAACCGCGGATTGCGAAAGATTTTGTCGAGTTCTTTGCGTACGATGTTCAGCGCGTGTTTCATTCGGTTAAGCCTCCTTTTTGGTAAATTTCGAAAAAGACATCTTCCAAATCATTGGTCGGGCTGAGGGCGCGAACGTTTTTGACGGTATCGCACATAACCATTTTGCCGTTGATGATGATACCGGCGCGGTCGCACAATTTATCGACCAAGCCCATAATGTGGGTGCTGATAATTACCGTTTTGCCCTGACGGCTCAGTTCTTTGAGATAATCGGTAACGGATTTTGCGGTGAGGATATCGAGGCCGTTGGTCGGTTCATCGAAAATGATGACATCCGGGTCGTGGGCAAGCGAAACCGCAATCGAAACTTTTTGTTTCATCCCGGTTGACAAATCCCCGATCTTGACTTCCGAAAAATCGTTGATGCCGAAATAATCGAACAGTTCTTTTCTGCGGGCATGAATCAATTCTTGCGGCATTTCGTGAAAACGGGCATAATAATCAAAAGCATAGTTTGGCGTCATTTGGTCTTCCAAACGGATTTCGTTGGTCAAAAAAGCAATCGATTTTTTGATAGCGAGTTCGTCGGAAGCGTCGATTCCCTTAACTTTGATTTCTCCGGAATCGGGACGAATCAACGTGGCGATGCAGCGGAGCGTTGTCGTTTTTCCGGCGCCGTTTGGACCAAGCAAGCCAAAAATTTCCCCGGGAAAGGTTTCGAAACTGATTCCGTCAACCGCTACCTTGATTTTCTCTTTCGAGTGGTTGATTTTCATTTGTTTGGCCGATTGACGGAAGGTTTTCCTCAAATCCTTTACTACGATGGTTGCTTCCATTTTTGCATTCCTCCTTTAAAAATGAAAATCTAAAAATTGCAAGCTTTTTTATTATACCACAAGGAAAACGAAGATGGTAATAATTTATGAAAAAAATTTTATCTTTTTCATTCTCCGAATAATAACTTAGACATGTCAGACAAATCATTTTAAAAAAATAAACCAATTTATCCCAAAAACAAAAAAATTCTTGTATACTATTGGTAATTAAAAAAAGTAAGGAGTTGAAGATAATGTCTACCATTACATTTAAGGATTATCAGTACGTCCGTCCCGATTTGGAAAAAGTAAAGCAAAAGTTTGAAGAAACGATTGCCATTTTGTCCGACGATAATCCTAAGGTCGATTCGGTCAAAGCCATTGATGAACTCAACAAAGTACGGGCCCATTTTGATACAATGTCCACGCTTTGTTCCATCCGCAACAGCATCAACACCCAAGATCCGTTTTACGAAACCGAACGTGCCTTTTTCGACGAAAACGGTCCGGTTTACGAAGGCTATCAAAATGAGTTGTTGCAGGCATTGGTTAAAAGCCCCCACAAAGAAAAACTGGTCAAACACCTGGGCGAACATCTGTTCAAAATGGTCGAAGTCCAATTGAAAGTATTCAAACCGGAAATCATCCCCGATCTCCAACAGGAAAACAAATTGGTAACCAAGTACAACAAGCTGAAAGCAAGCGCCCAAATCGAATTTAGAGGCGGTACCTACAACCTCTCGCAAATGGGTCCGTTCCTGCAGGATCCCGATCGCAATACCAGAAGGGATGCGGAAAAAGCGGTGGCTGACTTCTACGAACAAAACGAAAAAGCTTTTGACGAAATCTATGACGAACTTGTCAAGGTCAGAGCGGGTATTGCCAAAAAACTCGGTTTCAAAAACTTCGTGGAAGTGGGCTATTACCGTTTGTCGCGCACCGATTACGATGCCGAAATGGTGGCCAATTACCGTAAACAGGTCTACGAGGACGTCGTTCCGGTTGTCAAACGGTTAATCGCTGCAAAAGCCAAACGGCTGAACATCCCGGATCTGAAGAGTTACGACTTGGCCTTAAGTTTTCTTTCGAGCAATCCTACCCCGAAAGGCGACCGCCCGTGGCTCGTCGAACAGGCTAAAAAGATGTATCACGAAATGAGCAAAGAAACCGGCGATTTCATCGATTTCATGACATCGCGAGAACTGCTTGATCTCGATGCCAAACCGGGCAAAGAAAGCGGCGGCTACTGCACATATATTCCGGAATACCAATCGCCGTTTATTTTCGCCAATTTCAACGGCACTTCCGGCGATGTCGATGTTTTGACTCATGAAGCCGGACATGCATTCCAGGTTTTTTCCAGCCGGAACATCGGTATCCCTGATTACATGTGGCCGACCATGGAAGCTGCCGAAATCCATTCCATGAGCATGGAGTTTTTCGCCTGGCCGTGGATGGAACTCTTCTTCAAAGAAGACGCCAAGAAATACTATTACAGCCATTTGGCGGATTCTTTGATCTTTATCCCTTACGGGGTTGCGGTCGACGAGTTCCAACATTTCGTTTACGAGAATCCGGAAGCGTCCCCTGAAGAAAGAAAAGCCGCTTGGCGCAAAATTGAAGAAAAATACCTCCCTTACAAAATCTACGAAGTCGATTTCCTGAACCGCGGCGGTTACTGGTTCCGTCAAGGACATATCTTCCAGGTACCGTTCTATTACATCGATTATACATTAGCCCAAGTCTGCGCCCACCAATTCTGGATAAAAGACCACCAAAACCACGAAAAAGCATGGCAGGACTATTATCGGTTGTGTTGCGCAGGCGGCAGCGATTCGTTCCTTAACCTTTTAAAGATTGGTAATCTCCTTAACCCGTTTGAAGACGGCACCGTCAAAAAAATTGTTTCCGTTTTGGACCAATGGCTTGCGGAATACGAACAAAAAGTAAAATTCGAATAACTGAATTAAAAACACCGGTTTACCCGACCGGTGTTTTTTGCTTTTATTTAAAAAAACCGCTGATGAAATCATCAACGGTTTGTGGGTTAATCTTTGAAAACCTGATAAATTGCGTTCAAAAGTTCGCCGGATTTATCGCTGCCCAGTTCCCAAAACATCATGCCGCCGAAGGAATTGTCTTTGGCATATTGGGCTTTGAGAGCAATCGAAACGGGATCGTCGTAACTGATAAAGTAAGTGCCGTTCGATAGATAAGGAGCCTGGGCTTCCTCGTCAAAATAATATTGGTAGGACGGATCGGTTAAGACGGTATTTTTGATTGTCGTATAGTCAAGCGTTCCGCTTGGGGTAGTCGGCGAATACAGGATACCGTCGAAAACGGTTGTGAAAGTTTTGCGATGGCCGTAGAACGCACCGCCGATAACGATTTTCTCTTTCGGAACGCCGAGACTTAAATAGACATTGGCTGCGCTAACCACGCTTGTGTTCTGTTTTGCGGTAGGTCGCAAATTGGTATGGTGGTTCGCAACCGTGCCGGTCCCGCCGTCATAGGTCATAATGTTGAAGAAATCGATATAAGGCACAAGTCCCGGGATATCGTAGAAAGACGAAGCGCTTGAGCCGCCGATTACCGCTATCGTAAGCAATAAATCGTCGCGATAACTGTCCATCGCCTGACGCAATTCCTGAACAAACAGCGTCAGATTGGCTTTGTCGCTCGGATGGGCAGCTATTCCCGCAACCGTGCTTGTCGGGTATTCCCAATCCAAATCGATTCCGTCAAACTGATGCTTTCTGAGGGTTTCCATGATGGAATTGATTAAGGTTTCCCTTGCTTCCTTGGTTCTTACGCCCTGGCTGAAACCGTCTGCCCCCCAGCCTCCGATTGCCAGCGTGACTCTGATGCCTTTTTCCCTTAGGGCCAGCACTTCGGACAGATGGTATAAGCCGTTAAGGTTTAACTTGTGGGTTGTTTTATCGATTGTGGCAAACGAATAATTTATTACGTCAATCTGCGAGGCCATTTCGTCGGAGATGGCAAAATATTTGCTATCAAAGAAATACCCCGAAATTACATTTTTGGTTTTCAACGGTCTTAATTCAACTCCTTTCACGGTAATCGGAATATCCATGACATAAGTTTGATCATGGAACCTAATGTAGGCGGTCAAAATGACGACGGTGTCTTTTGCACCCTTGGTCACTTCGCCGGATATGATATCGATTTGTTCCGAATCGGAACGCCAAGATATCGAGGCGCTGCTATCTTTGATGCCGATCGGCAAATAAAGTTTTTCGGGAGCAATTTCCGGTATTTTCGCTTTAATAATGGCTTTGATTTCGTCGAGAGTCAGTTTATCGTAATCGTCGTCCGGGTCAAAAGTTTCGTCGCCTGGATTCGGGTCTTTCCCTTGGTCGACCGGAATAACCGTACAACCGACGAGAAAAAGACCTAGCAACAAAAGGAAAGCCAAGCGGAGTTTTCGGAAAATCATTGGCCAGTTCCTTCCAGGAAGTTCAGCACATCGAGCGCATTGGTATCCGGTTTGGCATCTTCAAACACTTTGATAACGACATCGTTTTCGTCCAACACAAAGGTGGAACGGCGCACTCCCATAACTTTTTTTCCGTACATCGTTTTTTCCTGATAGACACCGAATTGGTTGATAACTTCCAAATCGGGGTCGGCCAAAAGGATAAACGGCAGATTGTATTTTTTGACAAATTTTTCATGGGATTTGACGGAGTCTTTGCTGATGCCGATTACGACCCAGTTGTTTTGTTTGAATTTTTCGTAATGATTCCCGAACGTGCAGGCTTGCACGGTGCAGCCCGGAGTATCGTCTTTGGGGTAAAAATAAATCACTTTTTTTAAGCCATGGAAATTGTCCAAGCTTACCGGTTCGTTGAATTGATTGCATAAAGTAAAAGGTTTTACTTTGGTTCCAACTTGTATCATATTAATCCTCCTTGATATTGGAATGGACATAGAATTGATCGATTTGGATAATCGGGTTAAGTGTCGGGTCATGTTCGACAATGAGCGTTTTGATTTGGTTTTTCAATTCTTTTGTTGTTAATCGGTAATTGGGCGGACAAACGACGTCAAAAACGATGTTTTTCCGGTCGCTCATCGTGATTACCCGAAAATCGTGAATGGACAAAAGGCTGTCGAATCGGGCAATCAAATCTTTGACTTCCTGATATAAGCGGTTGGTCAATTCATCGTTTTGGTCGATGGGGTCCATATGGACCACCAGATTGATGCCTTCCGTTTGGGCAATGTCCCGTTCGATTTGGTCAATCAGTTCGTGGCTTTTCATGATATCTTCGGTACTCGGCACTTCGATATGGACCGTGGCATAGATTCGGTTCGGTCCGTAACTGTGGACCACCAAATCGTGGAAACCGATGATTCCTTCGTATGAGGCAAACCGTTTTTCCAACCGCTTAATCAATTCGTCGTCCGGGAAGGTGCCGATTAAAGGCGTGCTCGTATCTTTCAGCAGCTTGATACCCGAAAACAGAATATAAACCGACACGATGAGACCCAAATAACCGTCAAGATTGACTTTTTCTTTGGTTAAGAGGTAAACTGCCGTGCCGATAATAACCGCTGCGGTGCGGATACTGTCATTGAAACTGTCGGTCGCGGTGGCAACCAAGGTTTCCGAATTGATCAGACGGGCCAGGTAGCGATAAAAACCTCCCTGGTACAGCTTAACCAAAATCGTTAACCCGAGCAGCAAAAGCGTCCAGTAACTTACCTCAAGGCCGACCGGATTGATTATCCTCAAGACCGACCGGTATCCCATGAAGAGCGCAACCATCAGAACCACCACCGAAATAAGCAAGCCGGTGATGTATTCGATGCGCTGGTGGCCGAACGGATGTTCTTCGTCGGCGGGAGCCTGCGACCAGCGGAAACCCATAATGGTAACCAAAGACGAGGCTCCGTCGGTCAAATTGTCGATTCCTTCGGCCAAAATCGAAACGCTGCCGCTTAACAGTCCGACAATCATTTTGAGTACCGAAAGGGCCGTATTGGAAATAATTCCGAATGTTCCGGCCAAAGAACCGATTTTTGCTCTTTTTTCGGCGCTCTCGTGGGTATCTTTGTTTTTGATAAACCAATTAACAAACCATTTGTACATATCTTCCATCCCAATACCATTATATTAAATTCGACAGTTTTTTCCCATCGATATGCATTTTATTTGCGAAGGGTTAAAGCAAATTCATCCGTTACCCGGTCGATGATTTTTTTCATGACCCCTTGGATTTTATCTTCGGTTAAAGTTTCTTTAGGCGCAAGCACGACGCGGAAAGCGACGCTCTTTTTGTCGACGCCGATATTTTCGCCGGTGTACAAATCGAAGACTATGACTTCTTTGATCAGTTCCTGATCGACGGAACGCATCGAAGCGATAATCTTGCCGACCGGTGTCGCAATATCCGTAACAAAAGCCAAATCGCGTTCGACGGTCGGAACTTTCGCAATCGGGTGATACTGAACCAGCTTTTCTTCGAGCGGCAGTTTTTCGAGTTCGATTTCGAAAAGAAATGTATCGTCCAAATCGTTCGCTTTGGCAAAACGCGGATGCAGGGCACCCAAATAACCGATTTTTTGGCCTTGACAGAACATCAGAGCCGATTTACCCGGATGAAGTTCGGCTTGATCCTGCAAAGGTTCGTAAGTTACCTTAATGCCCATTTTGCCAAAAAGGTTTTCCAAAAGACCTTTGACATAGAAGAAATCGATTTGTTTGTTCGGAAAAGCATCCCAGGTTTTTCCCCGGTGGATACCGCTTAAAATTCCTCCGAGCAACCGTTCCTCAACCGGCTTTTTGTTTATTTGATAGTAGCGTTTGCCGATTTCGAAGAAAGCGAAATCGGTAATTTGGCGGGCGGAATTGTATTTAGCGACTTCCAACAAGGACGGTGCCAAGCTCAAACGCAGCACACTTTGTTCTTCGCTCATCGGATGAAGCAGTTTTACTTCTTCGATACCGTCTTTAACCATTACCCGCAAAGTCTGGTTTTGTTTCGGCGAAACGAGGGAATAGGTAATCGTTTCGTTTAGGCCCAGATTGATCAAAGTCTGTTCAATCAAGCGTTCCCGAACCTGATTCGGCAGTTTTTCGCCGTAAATCGCACTTTCTGGAAGTGTTTCTTTCAGGTGGTGATAACCGTAAATCCGGGCGATTTCCTCGATCAAATCGACCACGTCGGTAATATCCAAACGACGGTTCGGAACTTTAACCTCCAAAGTGTTTTCGGTGCGTTTTACCTTGAAATCCAACCGAAGCAATATATCTTCGATAACTTCCGGTTTGATTTCGACACCCAAATAAGAGCTGATTTTTCGGGCGGTCAAAGTAAAGACTTTGTCGGGAACATAATCGATCCCCGCATGCGCAAATCCTTGCAAAACCTTTCCACAAGCATATTTTTCGAGCAGATAACAGGCGTATTCCATGGCTTGAAGGGTTGTGTTCAAATCGACGCCCCGTTCGAAACGGACGCTCGATTCGCTTCTTAAGCCCAGACGGCCGGAAGTGGCTCTTACCTTTAACGGATTGAAAACGGCTCCTTCCAGAACAATCGTTTTGGTTTCGTCGGTGACTTCGGTATCGAGTCCGCCCATTACCCCGGCGATGGCCACCGGTTTTTCGCCGTCGGTAATCACGATATCGTTTTCGCACAATGTTCTTTCCACATTGTCAAGCGAGACAATTTTTTCTTTGTCAAAAGCGTTTCTGACCAAAATCTTCGAACCCAATTTCGCTTGGTCGAAGGCATGGAGAGGCTGACCGAAAAGCATTAGGATGTAATTGGTGATGTCTACAACATTGTTGATCGGTCTGATGCCGGAAGCAATCAAACGCTGTTTGATAAAAAGCGGCGATTCTTTGATTTCGACGTCTTTGATGACTTTGGCATAATAGGTATAGCAACCGTCGGTGGCGATTTTTACATCCACTAGGTCGCTCGCTTTTTCGGAAATTTCTTTCGGTTTTTCCATAAACGGAATTTTACCCTGCCGATAGATGGCATTGACATCGCGGGCAACACCGACCATGGAAAGCAAATCCATGCGATTCGGAGTAAGTCCCAGTTCGATACACACGTCGTCAAGTCCAAGGTATTTCAAAGCGTCCTCGCCGACCGGCGCATCGCTTGGCAATACATATATGCCGTTCGCAAATTGGCTCGGGATATATTTGGCTTCCAAGCCGATTTCCTGAAGCGAACAAATCATTCCGAACGATTCGACTCCGCGAATCTTGGCTTCTTTGATCGGATGGCCGCTCACGTGTCCCCCCGGAAGTACAACCATAACTTTTTGGCCCTGGCCGACATTCGGTGCCCCGCAGACGATTTGCAGGACTTTATCGCCCACATCGACCTGACATACCGACAAATGGTCGGAGGAAGGATGGGCAACTTTTTCCAAAACATGGCCGATGACCAATTTTTCGGCCGAAGCCAAAGTATGGATTCCTTCCACTTCGACCGAATACAATGAAATATCGCGCACCAAATCTTTCGGTGTAACGCCGTCTAGTTTAACCAGGGTTTTTAACCAATTATAGGAGACAATCATTATTTATTCCCCCTTTCGAATTGTTGAAGAAATCTTTTGTCGTTCAAATAGAAATGACGGATATCGTCAATTTCTTGCGCAAGCATCGTAACCCGTTCGATGCCGATGCCGAAAGCAAAGCCCTGCATTTTTTCCGGATCGTAACCGGCGGCTCTTAAAACATTCGGATGAACCATGCCGGCGCCGAGAATTTCAATCCAACCAGTTTGCTTGCACATCGGGCAGCCTTTGCCCCCACATTTAAAGCAGCTGACGTCGACTTCGACGCTCGGTTCGGTGAACGGGAAATAAGAAGGTTTAAAACGGATTTCACGGGCCGGACCGAAGAGCTTCTTGATAAAAAGACTCAAAGTGCCTTTCAAATCGGACATCGTAATATCCGGACCGACAACCAAGCCTTCGAATTGCATGAATTGATGCGAATGGGTCGCATCGTCGTCGTCGCGCCGGTACACTTTTCCCGGACAAAGGATTTTGACGGGTTCGCCTTTTGCTTCTAGCAAAGTTCTGACCTGCACGGGCGAAGTCTGGGTACGCAAAAGTAGGTTTTCGGTAATGTAGAAAGTATCCTGCATATCGCGGGCCGGGTGTCCTTTCGGAACATTGAGCATTTCGAAATTGAACCGGTCGGTTTCGATTTCCGGACCTTCTTTGATACTGTAGCCCATGCTCATGAAAATATCTTCGACGCGACGAATCATCTGTTTCAACGGATGCATCGTTCCCACCGGAAAAACATAACCGGGCAGCGTGACATCCACGGTTTCCTTTTTGAGGCGGGCTTCAATTTCCATATCCAAAAGGGCCTGGCGTTTTTGGTTCACCAAATCTTCCAATTCGCTCTTAAAGGCGTTGATCTGGGCTCCCAAAGTTTTTCGTTCTTCCGGAGTCAGAGATGCCATTTGTTTCATGTAATCCTGAAGCGGACTTTTTTTGCCCAAATAAAAGGCGCGAACGTCTCCTAGTTCCGCTTGCGTGGAGACTAAAGCAATTCTTTCTTTTGCTTCCTGTAACAATTGATGCAATTCCATATCATTACTTCCTTTCCAAAACAATTTATTTATTGTCTTTTTAAATCCGATAATAAAAAAAGCCTTAAGTAATTAGCTTACTTAAGGACGAAAAAACTTTTTTCCGCGGTACCACCTTAATTCAGTAAAACCCAAACATTTTACTGCACCTCGAAATCCTTATAACGCTGGATCAAAGCGGATGGGATTGGCATCTCTATAGGGTGAACGATTCTAAAAACCATAGAAGTAAACTTTCAGTCGCGGTTTACTCTCCCTGTCTATGATTTGTAGCAAAGAATCTCTTCCTAATCAGCGATTTGATGATTGATTTTGGTATATTATAACACATTTGCACAAATCAATGTGTTTTTTTGATAAGGAAAACTTGCAACTTAGGCACTCTTTTCCTATCAATATTTCCGAAAAACCCTTCAATCAATCGCTTTTTTTAGAAACCGAACGGACGAAACGGGGGTCTGGTCCCTCCCATCACATGTTTTTCGCTGCAGCTGAAAGTCGGAATAAACTCGTTTTCCGTAATGTGGTGGTGTACCACTTCGGTATGGAAGTTGTGGATATAAGGCTGTTTGGTAATATGGAATTGGTCGATTACCTGCGTGGACATCGTGCAAATCGGTGGACACTGCTTATAAATGGTCGGGCATTGAGGACGCTTGCAACAAGGGCTCATTTGGCCGAAAGATTGTTGCGCAATGAAAGGCTGAGGTTGAAACATCGGGGAAAACGGCATTTGTTGCATTTCGTCAAAACCGGGCATTACTCTTTTGGACATCTAATCACCTCCTTATCAATATCATTATATCCAAAACCTTTCGTTTAGCATGTGTAATAGTTTATGCCCAAAGTGAAAAAACCCACCAAATTCAGGGGGTTTTCGACTTTTCGGTTCTGTTATAATAGAAAAGATTAAAAGGAGGATTAGATATGCACTTAACCCCGATCGTAATCGAACAAACACCCCGTGGGGAACGCTCGTTCGATATTTTTTCGCGTCTGTTGCAAGACCGAATCGTGCTCATCTTCGGCAATATCGACAGTCGGGTCGCAAGCAGCGTGATTGCGCAGATGCTTTTTCTGACGAGCGTCGACAAAGACAAAGATATCTATTTATACATCAATTCGCCCGGCGGAGATGTGGCTTCGGGATTTGCCATTTTTGACGTCATGCGTTACATCAAACCGGATGTGGTGACAATCGGTATGGGTCTTTGCGCAAGCATGGGAGCATTTTTGCTGGCCAGCGGCGCCAAAGGCAAACGCTACGTTTTGCCCCATACCAAAATGATGATCCATCAGCCTCTGGGAGGAGTAAAAGGACCCGCAACGGACATTTTGATTGTCGCCGAAGAAATCAACCGGACCAAAAAAATCATCAACGAACTGTTGGCCGAACTGACCAATCAACCCCTCGCCAAAATCTGCCAGGACGTCGAACGCGATTTTTACATGGATGCCGTTCAGGCCAAAGCCTACGGATTAATCGACCATATCATGCTTGAGGATAGCGGGATTTCCACCAATGTGGATAAGACCTGACGGATATTCTTTCTTTAGTTATCAGATGGACGAATTCCACAAAGTAACTATGTAACATTAAACCCGTTTCGCTTTCTTTTCCGTACAGTTTATCGCCCACAATCGGGTGGCCGAGATGGGAAAAATGCACGCGAATCTGATGGGTCCTTCCGGTCAAAAGTTCCGCTTCCACAAGGGAGCGGTTTTCTTCCCGGGCCAAAACCCGATATTTGGTTTTGGCAAGTTGTCCTGCGGGATCAACTTCCCGTTTGATTGTGCTGTTTTCGTCTTTGGCAATCGGCAAAACAATTTCGCCTTCGGATTGTTCAAGCGTGCCTTCTGCCATCAACAGATATTTTTTGACAAGGGGAACATTTTCCATCAAAGCATGAAGATAACCGTTTTTGGCCAGAATCACGATTCCCGAAGTGGGCAAATCGAGGCGGGTGACAAAATGGATTCTAGCAACGATTCCTTTTTCCCGGTAATAAGCCATGATGTGATTGGCAAGGGATTGGTTGTAATGCTTTCTGGTCGGGATGGTGGCAAGACCGGGGCGTTTTTCCACAATCAAGAAATACTCATCCTCGAAAAGAATCGTAAGATTGTCTTTCACCGGATTGACGGTTGTATCTTTATCCTTTTCGCTTGCGACGATTACCAGTTTATCGCCTTTTTTCAGCCGATAATAATTGGCGACTTCCTGATTGTTGACAAAAAAGAAAAGATGCTCTTTGTTTTGACCACTTCGAAAGTTTCTGGGAAGCCGAATTTTAGCCAAATAGTCTTTTAAGACTATTGAATCCTCTTCGACGATAAATTCCAAAATCATCCCGCTCACCTCGCTTTTAGATAATTTTATCATAAAAAACTCTTTTTTACTTGCATTTTTAACAGATATGTGTATAATAAGTTATATTAAAAATAGAATAATTAAACGAGGTAGAAATTATGTCAAAAGATTTAGAAGTAACATTTAAAACCTTGCTTTCGAAAGCCGAGTACACTCGGTTGGCAAAACAGTTTTCGGATGCACCGTCCAACTTACAAACCAATTACTATTTCGATACTCCTCGTTTTACCTTAAAGGCATCGGAAATTGTCCTTCGCGTTCGGCGCCGGGAAAACAACAAGTTGGAATTGACTTTGAAACGCAAAAAAGGATACAACAAACAAGAGATAACCGAAAATATTACGGAAGAACAATTTGATGAGATGCTTAACACCAAAACCATACCATCACCTGCGATTCTTAACGAAATATCCGATGTTATCAAAGGTCAGGAAATCATCAATTTCATGAGTCTTTCCACTTTCAGAATCTTCTTCCCTTACGGAAAAGGAAAAGTAGCGCTTGACAGATGCGAATACTTAGGGGAAGTGGATTACGAATTGGAATACGAAGCAACGACCTACGAACAGGGAAAACGGGAATTTATTGAATTGGTTAAAGAGTTCAATATTGTTTACAAAAAGAGCGAAGCCAAAATCAAACGCGCTTACAACGCTTTGAAACGGCAATTATAAACCCAACATCCTTTTTGTTGGGTTTTTTGTTTTTTAAAAAATTTTTGGAAAATTCCTTCCAGAATCCAAAATAAAGCCCAAAACAGCCCGAATTAGCCACTTTCTAAGAAAAAACAAGTAAAGGGCCAGAAAAATGTTTTGGCATTAAATTTCAAAAAAAATAAAAAAAGTAAGGAATTATGGCCTTACTTTTTTAAATTTATTCATCATCATCCGTTTCCGATTTAATCGGTTCTTCTTTGTCAAAGCTACTGAAGCATTCTCTGTTTCTTAAGTTAGGTGGGAGAAAAATGGTAATGTCTTCGTTGTTGTAGCCAACCTGAAGTTCATTTTCATTAATAATGATCGGTCTTTTGAGAACGCTTGGGTTTTCAATGATAAATTCAACAAGTTCCTGAACGCTCATCAAATCTGGTTCTAAGCGTTTTTCTTTAAAGACTTTTGACCTAGTTGAAATAATATCCTCGAAACCATTTTCACTATTTTCTAACATCCGGTAAATATCTTCTTTGCTTAATTTGATACTGAAAATGTTTTTTTCTGCATATGGTATTTGGTACTGATCAAACCACTTCTTAGCCTTCCGACAAGAAGCACAACTGGGTGTCGTGTAAATCTGAATCAAGTGATCACCTCCTATTGTTGTGTTATTTCTAATCGCTGTACCTATTGTACCATATTTCTTGCTTTTTTGCAATATCTTTTTTGACAATTTTTTATTTATTTTTTGTGGACAATTTGACCGTCGATTAGGACAAGTTTAGGGGTAGCGAGGTGATGAAACGGATTGTGACTCCAAATTACGATGTCCGCATCCTTCCCGACTTCGATACTTCCGACCAAATGGTCGACATAGGAAAGTTTTGCGGAGGAAATGGTGACAGCTTTCAAAGCTTCCAAAACCGGCAGACCGGCTCTGACAAAGCGGCCGAGCTGAAGCAAAGTGTTTTGCAATTCCACAACCGGATGGTCGGTCATGATGGCAAACGGAATGCCGTAGTCGTTAAGGATTTTCGCGGATTCGAATTCTTTGTTCTGGACTTCCGGTTTTGACTTGTTGCATAAAGTCGGACCCAAAATGCAGCTGGCATTATGTTTCTTCAGGGCTTCCGGAATCAGATAGCCTTCGGTGCAGTGATCGATAGTGCCTTTAAGTCCGAATTCTTCCATGATGCGAATTGCGGTCATGATATCGTCGGCCCGATGGGCATGGATTTTAACCGGCATGCCGTCAAAGACGCGCATCAGAGAATGGAGTTTTTGATTGAATTCCGGTTCTTTGACATCGGTCCTGCCTTCTTTGACCCCCTGTTCGTATTCTTTGACTTTGGCCCGGTAACGGCGCGCTTTTTCAAGCTGTTCGCGAATCAATGCCGCGGTTGCCATCCGGGTAACCGGCGTCTGATTGCGTCCGCCGTAAACCCGTTTTGGGTTTTCGCCCAAAGCCATTTTCATGCACGCTTCGGGAACAATCGCCATTTCTTCGATTGTCTTCCCCCGGGTTTTCAAAACCGTGGTTGTGCCGCCGATTACATTGGCGCTGCCCGGAGCCACATGCACGCAGGTAACACCGTGCGTCACAAGTTCCTGAAGAGCTGGTTCCAACGGATTGATGCCGTCAAGGGCTCTCAGTTCCGGCGTAACCGGATTGCTCATTTCGTTGGTATCGTTGCCTTCTTTGAAGATTTCTTCCATGATTCCCACATGGCAATGAGGGTCGACGATTCCCGGAGTTACATACCGGCCAACCGCTTTGATGACCTGGGCGTCGGGATAATCTTCCACATTGATGTTTTTGCTGATTTTGACAATTTTACCTTTATCAATTAAAATATCGCGATATTCATAATTAACATCCGCCATCGACAATAGATAGGCTTTTTTTATGATTATCATTTTTTCACCACCTTTTTTTAATTATCGATAAAAGAAAAACCAAATTAAGAAAAAGAGCAGTCCCAGTAAAATCAAAAGAACCGGCAAAAACGTTAGTAATGCGGCAATCACCATCGCAAGGAAATCCCCTTTTTCTAGGGGAGTTTCCTTTAATTGCTCCATCAATTCTTTCCGTTCTTCTTTGGTCATTTTTTTAAGCGAGTTCTTTTGTCTTTTCATAATAATGACATGCCACAAAGTGTCCTTTCGATACTTCTTTATATTCCGGCTTGACCTTTGCGCAGTGTTCGGTAGCCAGCGGACACCTGGTTCGGAATTTGCAACCGGAAGGTGGGAAGATATTTGACGGGATATCGCCCTCGAGAATAATCCGTTTCGGTTTGTTCGGATTATTGTCGGTCGTCGGAATGGCGGAAATAAGCGCTTTGGTATAAGGATGCAACGGATTTTTGTACAACTCTTCCGATTCGGCCAGTTCAATCAAATTGCCGAGATACATCACGCCGATGCGATCGCTGATGTATTTGATGACGCTTAAGTCATGCGAAATGAATAGATACGTCAGATTGCGTTCCCGTTTCAAATCTCCCAGCAAATTCAGAATTTGCGAACGGATCGAAACATCGAGCGCGCTGACCGATTCGTCGCAGACCACGAATTCCGGCATCAAGGCAAGGGCCCGTGCAATACCGATTCTCTGACGCTGACCGCCGGAGAATTGGTGGGCATAACGGTGAATCATGTAATGGTCAAGACCGCAGCGCCCCATGATGTCGATGACGTAATTTTCCAGTTCTTTGGTTCCTTTTTTGAACATGCCGTGTTCGACAATCGCTTCTTCGATGGTCTGACCGACGGTAAGACGCGGGTTGAGCGAAGAGTACGGATCCTGAAAGATGATTTGCAGGCGTCTTCTCAAACCCCGCATTTCTTCTTTGGTCAAACGGGTTAAATTGATGCCAGTTTCCAGGTAACCGTCGAGTTTTTCGACATACTTTTCATCGATCCGTTCGGTTATTTTTAGGATTTCTTTACCCCGATAGGATTCGATTTCTTTGGTCAAATCGGCGATTCTAGTTTCAAGCAGGTTTACGCGCTTGTTTTTTTCTTCGATAAGTCCAGCAAGGGAAGCATCTGTCGGGTCTTCCTTCAGTCTAGCTTCCAAGGCTTTCAGTTCTTGTTTCAGGGCACAATTTTCCCGATGGGTCATTTCTCGTTTCAACATCAGCTCGGATATCTTGGCGATATCCTTTTCCAAAATAAGCGCACCGCACGTTTTGCTTGCTTCGCGAAGCTGGCGGGAAGATTCTTTTTTGAATTCCGTCGACTTCTTCTGAAGCTTCGCCAATTTCTTTTCGTTTTTCAAATCGCGGCCAAGCACCGATAGTTCTTTTTCTTTTTTGGCCAGTTGTTTTTCCAATCCGAAAAGCGGTTTATAGCGGCCCGGTTCGGAATACGGAAGTTTTTTGATAATGGAATAAGTAATCGGATCGATATCTCCGGTTTCCACCATCTTAATAATAGCCAAAATTCTTTGATTTAACAAGTGATTTGATGCTTTTTCTTTGGCGCGGTTCAAATGGTTGTTCAGATTGGCCAGTGCTCTTTGGAATTGTTCTTTGGAATTTTCATCGGTAATCCCTTTTTCAAAAAGTTTCAGATAACGTTCGTAAGGTTTTAAAATCATGGCAAAGCGGCGGTCGCCTGCGATTAACGCCTCAACTTCGGAAACGGGAACATTGTCCCTAATCAGAAGTTCTGCTTCCTCAATCACTTCTTCCGCTTCTTTGTCGACAATTGTTTCGATAATGTCGTTAAGATTGGCCACCACATTCCGTTTGGTTTCCGCAATTTTTTCTTTGATTGAAGCAATCTCCGCTTTGATGCTTTCCCGTCTTGCTTCAACCAGATTCAAATCGTCGCCTTCGTGCAAAATGTGCATTTTGGCTTTTAATTCTTCGATTTTTTGATCAAGTTTAAAAGTTTTGTTGAAAGACTTGATGGCTTTGGCCTGGTATTTGGGCAGCTTTTTGATTTCCTGAATAACATACTGAGGATTCAGTTCTCTCAAAGGGATACCGTAATAGAGGACGCTTCCGCTGGTCGGCGGATAAAGTTGCAAAATAACTCGTCCCAAGGTGGTTTTCCCGCAGCCCGATTCGCCCACCAAACCGAAAGTTTCGCCTTTGTAAATTGTCAGCGTAACATCCTCGGTAGCCTTGACCGACAAATTGCGACGGTCAAAAACCGAAGTCTTTTTCAGAGGAAAAAACTTTTTGATTTTTCTTACTTCAATCAATGGTTGGCCTGTATTATTCATGTCGTTCACCTCGTCTAGGGTATAAACATCTTACTTCGTGTCCCGGTTCGACTTCAACCATCGGTATTTCATCAGCCCGGCAGCGGTCGGTGGCATATTTGCATCTCGGCGCAAACTTGCAGCCCTTAGGCAAATTAAGGGGATGAGGGACAGACCCAGGAATTACTTCCAATCTTCCTTTATCGCTCGTCAGACGCGGAATCGAAGCCATCAGACCTTCGGTATAAGGATGGGAGTACTTCGGATTGTCCGCAAAAATAACGCTCTTCGGAGCGATTTCCACAACCTGTCCGCAATACATAACCGCAACATCATCCGCCATTTCGTTGATAACCCCCAAATCGTGGGTAACGAAAATAATGGATGTGTTGTAGGTTTCTTTCAATTCGTTCATCAGTTTCAGGATTTGCGCCTGAATCGTTACGTCAAGCGCCGTGGTCGGTTCATCCGCAATCAACAGCTTCGGCCGACAGGCCAAAGCCATCGCAATCATCACCCTTTGGCACATGCCGCCGGAAAGCTGGAAAGAGTAATAGTCGACGACTTTTTCCGGATTGGAAATTCCGACGTCGGACAGAAGCGAAATCGACTTCTGCAAAGCTTCCTTTTTGGTCATTCCCTGGTGCAGCCTTAAGACTTCGCCGATTTGGCGTTTGACTTTAAACACCGGGTTCAAACTGGTCATCGGTTCCTGGAAAATGACCGATATGTCGTTTCCCCGGACTTCCCTCAGTCTTCGTTCGGAAAACGAGGATATTTCTTCACCGTTAAAGAAAATCTGTCCCTCGTGGATTTGTTGGTTTTCCTCGAACAACTTCAGAATCGACATAACGGTTACGCTTTTTCCGGATCCGGATTCGCCCACGATGCCTAAAGTTTTTCCCTCTTCCAGGGACAAACTGACACCGTTGGCAGCTTTAATCAAACCGCGTTTGGTGGTGAAATATGTATGAAGGTTTTTGATTTCCAATAATTTTGCCATCAAATTCACCTCTATCTCTGATTAGCCTTCGGATCCATGGCTTCGCGCAAACCGTCGCCGATTAAGTTAATCGACAAAGCAGTTACGACGATGAAAAGTGCCGGAAGAATCCATAACCACCAATATTCCTGAATTACGCTTAAATTTTGAGCGCCGGTCAATAGATTGCCCCAGGACGGTTTCGGCGGAACAACGCCAAAGCCCAGGAACGATAATCCGGCTTCCGTGAGCAAACTTCCCGCATACGAAAGCGTCGTGTTGACAATAATGACATTGATAACATTCGGCAAAATATGCCGGATTATGATGTTCTTTTCGCGGATACCGAGTGCTCTTGCCGCCGTTACGAAATCCTTTTCCCGTTCGGACAGGATTTGCCCGCGCACCAGCCGGCATAGGCCCGGCCACGAGAGAACACCCAAAATGACCATAATCAAATACATCTTTTGATCGGATTGCATCCGGTAGCCGATAACCGAGGATAAAGTAATGGCAAGCGGCAAGAACGGGAAGGAGTTGACGACTTCGGAGAAGCGCATGATAATATTGTCAATCCAACCCCCGTAGAATCCGGCAACCAAACCGGTTGTTACCCCGATGACCAAGGAAATCAGTACCGCGATTGCACCGACGGTCATCGAAACCCGTCCGCCTTGGAGGATTCGATGGAGGAGAGACCGTCCCTGCGAGTCGGTACCGAAGAGATATCCTTTGTTTCCCCAGGCATAGATCTTGCCTTCTTTATCGACGGCATACGTATGGAACCGTCCGACATAGACTTTATCGACTTTATCCAATTTTTTCGGCACTTCCAATTGATTCAGTTCGTTTTGACCCCAGACCACGAAAGACCCATCGGACTTAACCGCAACAACATGGAATAAACCGGCTTGTAAATCGACGATTTCACCCATCGTGGCTTCTTCCGGAATCTTGTTAATGATCGAGGCTGTACTACCCCAAATCATTAATTTATTTTCCTGGGTCAGGATAATTCCGTTATCGGTTATTGCGGCAATCTTTTCGATATAAGTCATTTGTTTTTCTGCCTCTTGAATAGCAGTGGTTAATTCATCGACAATATTGTATAATTTTTCACGATTGGCATACAACTCATTGAGATAATCCTGAGCATCCACCATATTATCCCGGGCAACGATATATTTCTGCAATATTTCTTCATACTGAGCCCGGATTTCGGCAGTTTCGAATGCTTCATATTTTTCTTTTACCTGCTGAAAAGTTTCTTCTGCCAGCTTAAAGGATGCTTCCTGATTCAAAACCCGATCCACAGCTTCCGCATAAATCAACAAATCGGATTGAAGCCATTGTTCTTCGGTTCCGGTCTTCAGAAATTCCTGGTGGATCATTTCGCCTGTTAATGGTTCTTCTCCCGGGTCAATGCTATCCACAAGGTTTTTGTAACTGGCATTCAGCCTTCCGTAAACATCGTTTTTGGTGAAAATAAAACTATCCAATTGCAATCTGGAATTATCCAATTGCACTTGAGCGTTGGCAAAATTTCGACTTAATGTTGCAAATTCTGCCGGAACGGAACGATATTTTTCCAATTCTGCTTGGTACACAGCCGTTTTTAAATCCAAATCTTCTTTAGCCATTTGGATTAAATTGTCGATTTGATTGATTTCATTGGGAATTTTGGCTTCCCAATCGGCTAATTCATCTTCGTAGCGTTTAATATCTTCCGCAATTTTTTTCATACGTTCCGGATAGTTTAATTTAAAGTACGGATATTTTTGAGTAAGATTTAGCGATATCGCATTAGAACTTGGACCATAAACTTCCAAACTATTATCTTCCCGCAAAACCACTATATGATGTCGTGCATAAGTAAAATCCACAATCGGTACTTTATTGCGAATCGTATTTCCCAAACGATTACCGTTGGAAGACGTGCTTCCCCAAGTATATAGGCGTCCGCTTTCGGTAAGAATGCTGGTTACATTGTGGCCAAGTTCGATTTTTTTAATCGGATCATTGGCGATTCCAACGATAGGCAAAGTTACCGTTTCCTTGGAATAATTGCTGTTTTGTTGTCTGACTTTCATAAAGGATTCGCTCGGCTTTCCGTTTCCTTCCGTTCTGATGGCAACCGAATAACTGCTGTTATAGGTTAAGTACGGAGTTCCGTCTGCTTTATAAACTTTATAACCGAAAACGAATTGATAATCTACACCCGGACGCAAACCCTTTAATTCTATTTCCCCGCTGAAAGGAACACCGGTTTTGGCTTCCTCGGGTATTTCAATAGGTATGGAATTTGTGGTGGAGTGGGTAAAAAAAGTATAAGCCGGCGTGATGCTTAAAGTTCCGTAAAATAACTTTACATCGTCTTCAACAATTACTCCGTCATAATCTTGGATGGTATATTCTATTTTTACGTTGGTTCTTGATTGGCCAACAAAACCCACTCGGAAATCAAAACTCGGAATCCGTTTTAAATCGACATATTGATATTCAAAATAAGGGGTATCAAAATAACGGGCAATTGCTTCTCTTTCTTTTTTATCACTCAAAGAAGAAGCCACCTGATCATTCCAAACCGGAATCTGTCCTTGTTGATGATTGTTGGAACCTAAGAATTCCAGTGATTGGATTTTGGCGGAAGCCAACTTTTTGGAGACCCGCCAGTCTTTGGTATTTAGGAAATAATCATCAACCTTACCGATTGAATCGCTTGGGTCGCTTTCTCCTTTTAACTTTTCGTCCCAGTCAAGTCTAACCCAAGTACCTTCTTGGTTTTTTTGGAAAACTTCTTTGGATTCCTGTTTGATATAATAGGAACCGTTTTCTCCCAATGTAGCTAACGGATCGGTGTTTCCCTGATACCAAACAGTTCCGTCCTTGGCTACTTGGGCCTCGTTTGACGAAATATCAAGCAAAAGGTTATAACGCCAAACATTCGTTACTTCGTTTTCCACCACCGCCGCAATATGATCAATCCCCGCGGCCAGCTGCGTTATTTTCGAGGCAATCGGCTGCCACTTTTGCACATCTTTTTTATTAAAATTCTTGGTATTGGAACCCCAAGCATAAATATTATTTTGTTTGGAAATCGCTACCGAAAAAGAAGCGCTGCTCGCAATCAGGCGAATTCCTTCTTTTTCCAATTTTTTGGGATACTTGAGATAGGATGTATTTGGAGGTAAATAATTTTGCGCTCCTTCGCTGTATTTTTCGTCATACGGTATAATCGCCGTAATTCCAAATGTTAAAAATACCATCAGCAAAAAACCGAACAAACCGAGCATCGCCAAACGGTTGCGCAGGAAATTGCGAATAATCATTTTAGACGGGCTCATGAGGGATTCTTCCTGTAGAACGTTGATTGCGTTTTTATGGCGACCGAACCCAAAGAGCCGGATAAATTGATGTTTTAGGGATGTCCAGATTTTGGAAAACATATTGGTCTTTTTCATCGTTTCACCTACTCAAATTTTACCCGCGGATCGACCAATGCATAGCTGATATCCATTATTAAGTTGGCCGCAAGCGCCAAAAGCGCATAGAACATATTCATCGCCAAAATCAATGAATAATCGCGGGCATTTAAAGCTTTTATTAGGACAAAACCGATTCCGTTATAGGCAAAAATCTGTTCGGTAATCGCCGAGCCTCCGAAAAGTCCTACCAAGGAACCTGCCACAATCGTGACAACCGGGATTAAAGCATTTCGGAAAGCATGGGAATAGATTACGACTTTTTCCTTCAGACCTTTGGAACGCGCGGTTCTGATGTAATCTTTTTTGATTACTTCCAACATGGCATTACGCACAAACCTGATGGTTCCCGCCAAGTTGCCGATTGTTAATGTAACGACCGGCAAAAATAAGTGGCGGCCCCATTGATACATATCGGAAAAGAAACCCCCAGCCAAATCCTCATACGATGGCATTTTTCCAAACGGCAAATTTAAAAAGTCGGTTTTGATTTTCAGTAAATAAATTAAACACAGTCCGATAAAGAACACCGGCATGGACATGAAAACCAAGGAGGTAACCTGCCAAAAATTATCGTATAAAGAAAAGCGCTTAACCGCGGATTTGATTCCCACCGGAATAGCAATCAAAAAGGAAATAGTGATGGTAAAAATATTAAGGATAATGGAGTTTTTCAACGGTTCCTTAATTACGTTTTTCACAGGCTGCATTCCGCCACTGGAAGTTGAAACTCCCAAATCCCCTTTTAACATTTTAAAAATCCATCTGACATATTGTTCGGGAAGCGATTTATCTAGTCCAAGTTCCTTAATTAAGGCTTCCTTTTGACGTAAATATTCTTGGTAACTTGATTCGCTGGAGGCAGGGGGGCTTCCCAACATCATATCAACCTGGTTGCCTGGCATGATTTTTACCATAGCAAACAATACAACGGAAATGATGATAATTACTGGGATTAAGGAAATGAGCCTTCTGATAATAAACTTTAACATTTCTTCCTCCTCATATTGGTAAAATTATAGCTTCAATAAACAATAAGAGAGGGCACCAGGCCGCTCTCTTACGTTTTTTTTTGATTAGTACCTAGTTATTCGACTATCCCGCAACAGTAGCTCTAATGATTGCTCTTGCCCAGCCAAATGTCGGAGTAGTTTGTAAACCTTGTACACGGTTATTGACCGCATCAAAGTATTGGTTCGAATATAGCGGGATGCTCGGAAGCAGTTCATTCCAACGGATTTGGAATTGCAGCCATGCATCTGCAAATACAGCTCGACCTAATTCATTCGATTCTTGTTTTCTCATTTCTTCGATGTATTGGTCTAAGATTGAATCTGCAAGTTGGCAGCTGTTGTAGTAACTTCTTCCAACCCAAACACTATGCCATGAGTAGTATGGATCATATGGAGAAGCAAAGTTCGTGGCAAGATTGAATGAATGGTAAACGCGTTCGCTTTCTTCCAAGGTGTAACCATAATAGAAATGGTTCAACAAGGTATCGAAACCACCGTAGGTTACCGTAAACTTAATACCGGCCGATGCGCAGTTTACAGGAAGACGGAGAGCGATTAAGTCGGTAATATCGTTTTCGGTTGTACCGAAATGGTTGATTTGAAGCATTTCGCCTTTGGAGTTATGACGATAGTATTCCTTATCCGGACCGGCTTTGGTCTTATCGAACGGTGTAACACCATCGGCTTCGTATTTCCAATCGGTTTGGTCAAGATATTCGTTGGCAAGATCGATATTCAAGGAATATTTGATTAACTCGGTTTCAATTTCTTCTTCCTTGAGTTGGTACATCCATTGCGATAAGCCGTATGCGCCATTGACAAGCACGCCATAACCGCCGAGAATTTCTTGAACGAATTCGTTACGGTCTACAAGCATACCGAGTGCCTGACGGACCTTCGCTTCTTTGGTCGGACCGAAATCGCAAGCGAAAGCTATCATACCATAACCGTTACGGCTGTAAGTAACGGCATAAGCTGTTTCGGATGCTTTCAAAGCTTCGATCTTTTCGCCTTCGATGACACCGGCAACGATATCTACTTCACCCGCAATTACTTGGTAAACGTCGGTATCTTGGTTAATCCATCTTTGTTCGATGATATCGATTTGCGGTGCATAACCTTCACCGTCGGTCTTGAAGTAAGGGTTCTTTTCCAAACGGACAACTTGGTTCTTGAAGTAGATGAATTTATACGGACCGCAAGAAACAGTTGGATTGTAGCAATAAACATCTTTTACCCATTGAGCGTGTGCAGGGGTAAATCCGGTCAAATAAACGCCTTGGGTTTCAGGATCGGTTACAACATCGGCACCAGGTGCATATACATGCATTGGCGCAGGTGACAAGGCCACCATGGTTGATTCATAGAAGTATGGCAGATTTTCACCATTAATAATCAAGTGGAATTCATGTGTGCCTACTAATCTGGCACCAACAAAGACTGGAGTCGATGCGCCATCCGGTTTTGGTGTATCGGCACTGCGATAAGCAGTATAACCTAGCAATTGGTCACCGACGGTTGATGTAGCCTGAACATCCACCCATTGTCTGCTTGCGCTGAATAACAGGCTGAAAATGTAATCTTTTGCGGTAATTGGTGTACCGTCGTTCCACTTGAGATCTTCTTGAAGTTTGAATTTGAATAGTTTATCTTGAACGTTCTTCATTATCGGATTGCCGTTATCGTCCAGAACCGGTTCATAATAAGGTTCCCCTTCGTCATCGAATTTAAGAACTGTTTCCGGAACTTGGCGGGCAGGCAACAATTCGGTTTCAGGTTCGGCAACCAGCACTGCTTCGGTATCCCAAATGAATTGTTCACCCGGATCGGTCCATAGTGTCGAATAACCGTGGATAAGGTTGCGAATTGATACGTCGTATGCACTGTTTCCGAAACCATTAATGAAAAGACCGTTCATTTGTGGCGTACCAACAACAACTTTGGTCTTACCAGTATCATCGAAATTTGGTACTTCTTCGCGAACAAACAACCGAAGTGTTGTTGTGACTTCATTGAACAACTTAACGGTAACGGTGATTAAGCCTGGTTTCAAACCATCAATAACGACTTTTTTGGCTTCTGCATCGTATGTGAAATTTAAAGCCGTTGGATCCGGAGCAGAAAAAGTTACCATTTCCGAAACATTGAAAGTTTCGACCAATTTGGCTTCAACTTTTACCGGTTTACCAATATCAACAATCAAAGCACCGTCAATTGTTTCTGCTCCTTCAGGCAAAACAATACTCAAAGGTTTTGTCTTTAAGTTGTTGATGACAGCAAGCGCATCGTTGATAGCGCCTTCCTTTTCGGCCACTTCCTCAAGCAAAGCCTCTAATTCTGCTTGTAAACCAACCAGTTCGGCTACTTTTTCGGCCAGCTCCTGAACTTTGGCTTCAAACTCGGCTCTTGCCACAGAGTCTTCTTGCAAGGCAGCTAACTCAGCAGTTTTCTCGGCCAGTTCTGCGACAATCCGATCATACTCTTCTTTCGATATGGTATCACCGTCTCCGCCACAGCTTGCTAGACCAAAACTAAGAGCAAATGCAAACGTAGCAATCAATAATAGTTTAAAAAATCTCTTCATATTTCCTCCTATTTATTATTTTTAACACCTATCTCGTGTTGCTAACATTATACTAAATCGTTTCTGGTTGTCAACTGGTTTTTTAACAAAAAGCCAATGTATACGCTTGCTACATGCATTTTTCGACATTATTCTTTCGTTTTCGATTGCGGAAAGCGTTTATATCTACTTTTTATAAAAAATGGACGATTTTTAATAATTAGTATTATTTTTGACAATTTAACAAACATTTTGTATAATGTAAGCAAATCCCGAAGCAGATGAACAGGAATAGTACGTCAGGTTAAGTTTATCCAGTGAGTGGCAGACAGTGAAAACGCCATTAAACCCCCGACCGAATGGACCTGGGATGCGAAAAGAGGAAATGCTTTTCCGTAAGCTGCGCGTTAAGCAGACAAAGGGTAAAAATCCCCTACCGGGGAATTTTTGCCGAAATAAGGTGGTACCACGAAAAATTCGTCCTTTGGCAGAAGGACTTTTTTTATTATCTATTTCAAACAACACCATAATATATAAAGAAGGATGTGAAAAAATGAAGACTATCGTTTCCGGAATTCAATCATCGGGCGATTTGACGCTCGGCAATTATCTGGGAGCCATCAAAAACTTCGTCAAAATGCAAAATGCCCTCGACCCAAAAGAAACAAGGTATTTGTATTTTATTGCGGACTTGCATGCGATTACGGTTTACCAGGAACCGGCTAAACTGAAAGAAAATATCCGCAAGGTCGCCGCAATCTACCTCGCCGCAGGGCTTGACCCCGAAAAGGTCATTCTCTTTATCCAGTCGGAAGTCCACGAGCATGCGGAACTGGGATATTTGCTGGAAACTATCGCCTATATCGGCGAATTGGAACGCATGACGCAATTCAAAGACAAAATGGCCAAACAGGAAAAAGGGGTATCGAGCGCTCTCTTAACTTATCCGGTTTTGATGGCCGCGGATATTCTGCTCTACAACGCCGATATCGTTCCGGTCGGAGAAGACCAAAAACAGCACTTGGAACTGGCAAGGAATCTTGCGGAAAGATTCAACAACCGTTACGGCGAAACATTCACGATTCCCGAACCGCAAATCGCTGCCACCGGAGCCAAGATAATGTCGCTTCAGGAACCAACCAAAAAGATGTCCAAGTCCGACCCGATTACCAAATCATCGGTATTCCTGCTTGATCCGCCGAATGTTATCAAAAAGAAAATCTCCAGTGCGGTAACCGACAGCGAGGCCCAAATAGCTTTCGACCCGGAAAAGAAACCAGGAGTATCGAATCTCCTGACGATTCTTTCGTGCTTAACCGAAAAACCGATTCCCGAACTCGTTTCACAAATGCAGGGCTTGGGATACGGAGAATTAAAGAAAAGAGTAGCCGAAGCGGTTATTCAGGAATTGGAACCGCTCCAAACCCGTTTTGCCCAAATCTACAACAGTCCGGAGCTCGACGAAATCCTAACCCAAGGAAAAGAAAAAGCAAGCAAAATCGCTTGCGAACAACTCGCAAAAGTCAAAAAGGCTTTGGGTCTTTTGCGTTAAAAATTTGTAAAATGTAATATTTTCTCCTAATTATTTTTTAAGGGGTTAATCAGCCGATTAACCCCTTTTTGTTTTGTCATAAAATATATATGTTTAAAATGATATTAATAGACAATTTTACCCGGATTCAAAATATGAAGCGGATCAAAGACATCTTTGATGCCCTGCATCAATTTGACTTGGGTTTCGCCAAGGGTTTGATGCATATATTGCTTTTTGGCAAAACCGATGCCGTGTTCGCCCGAGACAAGGCCGCCTACTTTGCTGGCCTGGCGGTATAAGTCGTTAAAGACCAAATCAAGCCGACGGGCAAATTCTTCTTTGCTCAAATCGTCGCGGCATAAATAGATGTGCAGATTTCCGTCTCCCGCATGCCCGAAACTAGCAATTCGAAGACCATGCTTTTCCTGAAGGGTATATGTGTACTTCAGGAATTTCGCAATCTCGCTTCTTGGAACCACCACGTCGCATTCGTCCATTTGGGTGGTCGAACCTTTGATTGCTTCCAGGAAAGCACCCCGGGCTTTCCAAACGGATTCTTTGCGTTCATCGGTATCGACGATGAATACATCCAGCGCGCCGAGTTCGTCCAATAGCAAATCGGCCGCTTCCTTATAGGCTTGGGTCACGATTTCTTTGGTCATACCGTCAAAAGTAAGGAGCAGATAGTAGTTGCTTTTCGTATCCGGGAATTTCTTTCCCAAATACTCTTCCGCAAACAACACCGTAACCCGTTCGAAAAATTCGATGGCAATCGGATTTGATTTGGATTGAATGATTTTCGGAACGGCATTCAACGCTTCGTCAAGTGTTGCAAACGGTGCCATGATACTGATTGCTTCAACCGGTTTGGAAGTTAATTTCAAAACCGCTTTGGTGATAATGCCGAGGGTTCCTTCCGAGCCGATTATCAAATCAAGCAAGGAATAACCGGTGGCGTTTTTCACGACTTTGCGTCCCAGCTCGACGACTTCGCCGTTCGGAAGGGCGACTTCCAAAGCCTGCACCCAGTCTCTGGTTACGCCGTAACGGACCGCTCTCATCCCCCCCGCATTCGTTGCGATGTTGCCGCCGATTGTAGCGGTTTTTTCGCCCGGGTCGGGAGCATAGAAATATCCTTTCGGCTCGACGTATTCGTAAATATCCATGAGGAGCACGCCCGGTTCCACGGTCAGACACATGTTTTCTTCGTCCAATTCCAAAATCCGGTTCATTTTGGTCGTATCCAAAACGATTCCCCCGAAGATGGGAACGCAGGCTCCCACAAGTCCTGTGCCACTTCCCCGAACGGTAACGGGGATCTTATTGGCATAAGCAAATTGCATGACTTTTTGCACTTCCAAGGCACTGGTAACCTGAAGCACGATATCCGGCATCCTAGAAACCGTTCCTAGTTCATCTTTGCCGTAATCGTGGCTGATGGCTTCCCCCGTAAAAGCTCTGTCCTGACCGACGATTGCTTCGAGAAAGGCTAAATCTTTTTCGGTTAATTGATTGTATTGTTCCATTACCCCACATTCCTTTCTGCTTTAAGTTCTGCTTTTAGCTTTTTGATGAGTTCGGGAACGATTTCAAACACATCGCCCACAATCCCGTAGTGCGATACGCCGAAAATCGCCGCATTCGGATCTTTATTGATCGATATAATCGTTTCGCTGGAATTCATTCCGGCGGTAAATTGCACAGCTCCGCTTACACCCAGGGTAATGATCAGTTTCGGGCTGACGGTCCGGCCGGACAAACCGATTTGGTATTTGGCATCTCTGATGCCCGCTTCGACCAAAGGTCTAGTGACCGCAACCGCTCCGCCCAAAAGTCGGGCAAGTTCTTCGGCCAGCGCCAAGTCTTCTTCGGATTTAAAGATTCTGCCGCAGGCCACAATCACATCAGCTTCGCTGATATCGGCACTCTTTTGTTTTTGGTGGATATCGAGGATTTTGATGCGACTGCTTAAGTCGACATTGTCCGTATTCATATATATAGTTTCGCCGTGGGGTTCGACCGGATCTTTTTTCTTAAACATTTTGTAGCGAACCGTGGCCATTTGCGGGCGATGGTTCGGAGTGATAATCTGGGCCATGACATTGCCGCCGAAAGCCGGACGGATTTGGACCAAATCGCCGGTTTCTTTCATGTCGAGCACGGTGCAGTCGGCGGTCAAACCGGTTTTGAAACGTGCCGCAACCCGCGGGGCAAAACTTCTGCCGAGCGCCGTTCCGCCGTAAAGAACGGTGTTCGGTTTAATTTTGGTAATAAAATCGGCCATTGCGGAAGTGTACGGTTCAATCAAAAATTTGGCAAAAACGTCATGGGCATAGATATATAACTTGTCCACCCCATAGGAGAGGATTTGTTTTTCAAAGTCTTTGGCCTGTTCAGGGGATGCTATCAACACGGCTATTACTTCCTGGTTGATTTTTTGCGCCAGTTCCTGGGCTTTGCCGATTAATTCAAACGACACCGGATGGACTTTGGTTTCGTCGTGTTCGATAAACACGGCAACACCCCGCCATTCGGCTTTATTGATTTTCGGGCTTTCCGAAATCTCTTCTTCGAGAAATCTGACGACACCTTCCGGACCTTTGCGTACGCAAAGTTTGCACACCCGGCAGCCGGCCGTAAAGCCCAAGGTTTTTCCGTCGTATTCAAAACCGCCGAACGGACAAAGTTTCATTAATTTGTCGGCTACATCTTTGGAAACTTTACTTTGGTCAATCACTAATTTTCCCATCGCTTACACCAACTTTCTTTCTGTCAAGGCTTTCAGAATACCTTCAGCGATTTGTTCTTTCGTTCCGGTTATTTTGGTATGGGAAGTGTTCTTTTCCGGCGCAAACATCCGTTCAACTTGGGTCGGCGACCCTTTGAGTCCGTAATGGAGTTCGTTTCGGTCTTCCAAATCGTTAAAAGAAATTATCGGGATTTCGACATTGGCCAGTTCTCTACCCCGTTTATAGGAAGGAAGTCTGGGCGTCACAAAACCTTTTTCGATTGTCAGCAGGCAAGGAAATTTAACTTCGCTTACAATCGTGACATCGTCAAGCAGTGATTTTACCACCACGGAATCTTCCTTGACTTCCAGAATTTTTTCCACGTAAGCCACATGGGGAATCCCCAAGTTTTCCGCAATCTCCGGACCGACTTGGGCGGTATCCCCATCGGTGGTTTGCTTCCCGCAAATAATCAAATCAAACTCACCCTGCTTTTTGATAGCCTGGGCCAAAGTATAAGAGGTTGCCACGACATCCGCACCGCCGAACTTGCGGTCGCTGACCAAAACGGCATTGTCGCAGCCCATCCAAAGCGATTCTTTCAATACATCGAGCGCAGGTAACGGGCCCATGGCCACGGTGGTAATGGTTCCGCCGTGTTCTTCTTTCAGACGCAAAGCGGTTTCCAAACCGTATAAGTCGTAAGGATTCATTTTGGCATTTCGGCCGTCGCGAATCAAAACTCCGGTTACGGGATCGATCTGCACTTGCGACGTTCCGGGAACTTGTTTAATACACACAACTATTTTCATATCAGTTACCTACCGTTTTCTCGATAAAAGCAATCATTTTTTCCTGAACTTCCAGACGGTGCTGATAAGTCGTAAAGCAGTGGCTGGCACCCTCAATCAAATGAAATTCGGCCTGCGGGAAAAGGCCGGCGAATTTTTTTCCGACTTCGAAAGGAACGGCTTGGTCGTTTTCGCCGTGCACGATTAAGACCGGTTTGGTAAATTTCGGGGCATTTTGGAAAAGATTCATCTTGCTTAAAGTATCGACGAATTTTTGTCCCAACAAAAAGCCGCCCATATCGAAAGCGTCTTCAAAAACACGGACCAATCTTTTTTCGTAATCGCCGGCTTTATCGCTCATGTTGCCCGCAGGCGCCAATAAAATCAGACCAGTCAAATCATTCAGATAATCGGAAGCAATCATCGAGGCGACCGCTCCGCCCATCGAAAACCCCAAAAGGAACAGGTTTTTGATTCCCATCTTTTTGGCATATTCCACCATGGCATGGGCATCCTCGATTTCGGTAAGAATCGTCATATCCCTAAAATCGCCGTCGCTGTCGCCGCTCCCCGCAAAATCCACTCTCAGACTGGCAAAACCGTTTTTCGCCAAGGTTTGGGCAAACTGTTTAAACATAAAGCCGTTTTCGACCTTATGGCCGGTAAAACCGTGAAACATAACTACTAAAGCTTTGGGGGTTTGCGGGATTTCCGAAAAACCTCTCAAAATTTTACCATTGCTTTTTATTTCAACATATTGCATTTGGCATCCTCCACTGATTTACGCAAGTGCCCTTGGTTTTTGGTTAGATATTGTTCGATTATTTCGTCCTGTTCGATTCCGGTCAAATAGGCGAAAACAACTTTTTTGATGGTTTTGTGTTTTTTGAGCATCGTTTCCGCTTCGCCTGAACTCAAACCGGTAATATCGGTAATGATTTTCAAAGAGCGAGCAACCAGTTTTTCGTTGGTCGCCATCACATCAACCATGAAGTTGGAATAGACTTTGCCGAGTTTAATCATGGTTGAAGTCGAAATCATATTACAGATCATTTTTTGCGCGGTTCCGGATTTCATCCTGGTCGAACCCGTAATTACTTCCGGACCGGTCAGACAGACAATCGGCAAATCGACCATTTTTTCGAGCGGCGAATTCGCGCTGGAAGTAATGCAGGCGGTTAGAGCGCCTTGTTCTTTGGCATAGGCGATTCCCCCCAAAACATACGGAGTCCGTCCGCTCGAAGCGATGCCGATAACGATATCTTTGCCCGAAACATTAATTTCCTTCAAATCTTTTTCGGCAAGTTCCCGCGAATCTTCGGCACCTTCGAGGGCCTTTTGGAAAGCATTCATGCCGCCCGCCATCAGGCCGATGACGGTTTCGGGACTGACCCCGAAAGTCGGCGGGCATTCCACCGAATCCAACACTCCGATACGGCCGCTGGTTCCGGCCCCGAGATAAATAAGCCTTCCCCCTGCGGCCAGACGTTCGGCTGCCCGATCAACCACTTTGGCAATTTCGGGCAATGCTTTTTCGATGGAGGGGGCGACTTGTTTATCCTCATGGTTGATTTTTTTCAGAATATCCAAAGTACTCAAGCAATCGATATCCACCGTATTTGGATTTCTTTGTTCGGTGGAGATATTGGTTAAATTAACGTTCATATTGATCACGATTCCTTTTTATTAAACTTTCGGCGGCAAAACGATGCTGCCCAGACATACACTTTCTTTAGCACCCGTTGCGCTTGGGACATTGCCGGGACGGTTCAACAAACGCAGGTGTCCCAAAATCATGAAGCCCAAGGCTTCTTTGGCGTCACTGTTGATACCCAATTCTTCGCTTGTCAAAACACTGCGGGAAAACAATTCCCGAAGCCGGTTCATCAAGTGTTTATTTTTGCTTCCACCCCCGGAAACAATCATTTTGGAAGTCGGCGGAAAAAAGCGTTTCTGCTGGTCGATTATCGTTTGCGCGGTAAATTCGGTTAAAGTGGCGATGATGTCCCGTTTTTTTGCGCCCTCAAGCGCCAAACCGAAATCTATCGCCTCTTGCAGATATTTTTCGTTGTAAACTTCTCTTCCCGTGCTTTTGGGAGGAGGAAGCAGAAAATAATCGTCGCTTAAAAGTTTTTCCAAAAGCCGGTTCAGTACTTTTCCTTCGGATGCGATTTTTCCTTCGTAATCGTAAGGCTTGCGGAAAAGTAGCCGCATCGCTCCGTCAATCAACATATTGCCGGGACCCGTATCGAAGGCAAGCACCGTACCGTCTTTGCCCAAAAATGTTGTGTTCGCAATCCCGCCGATATTGGTTGCCAGGATGTTTTCTTTTTCGGAATTAAAAAGCATTCGGTCAACAATCGGGATTAACGGTGCCCCGCTTCCCCCGCTTGCCATGTCCATTAAGCGAAAATCATAGATGACGGGTTTGTTGAATTCATATGATAGAACATTGGCATCGCCGATTTGCATGGTCGATGACGCATGACCGTCTTTTTGATTCGGATTATGCCAGATCGTCTGACCGTGGCTGCTGATAAAAGCGATTTTTTCCAGCGGGATTTCAGCCTGTTTCAGGGCTTCTTTGATTGCATCGACATAGATATAAGCAATTTCCACGTTCAACCCGCAAATCGATTGAACATCGGATGTAGCAGGACTGGAATTTTGAAGAATTCTATGTTTTAAATCCTCGGGGTAAGGATAAGTCAGAAAGAAACGCAAACGGTATTGACCGTAGTCGTATTCACCGATTGCGACGTCTACCCCGTCCAGGGAAGTTCCGCTCATCAAACCGATGGCCAAAAACTTATTTTTATTGAAATTTATAAGTTTCATCTTTTATTCAACTCTTTTTTATAACCTTCCCAAGCCAAATAAAAAGTTCCCATTATCGGATTGGCTTCGGGTTCGACAATTTTGAAATGCAAACCGTGTGCGGTCAAGTATTCGTTGAAACCCTGAAAGATATATTCGGCGTCGGTAAAAAACCCGCCGCGGTGACCGAGCAATGTTCCCGGTTCCAGTTGCAATAGGTTTTGGCAATCATGAACCTGTTCCGCCAAATCTCGTCCCGCCTGTTTCAGTTCTTCGATTGCCTGAAGATTGCCCCGGTGCGCCATTTCTTTGACGAATCTCGCATACCCGGCAATTTTTTCTTTATGGTTTTGTTGGTAAAAGATCGGTTTTACTTCTACCAAACGGCTTACGCCCATTTCTTTCAAGAGCGCAAGTTCCAATTCGGTCAAAGGCTGGCCTTTTTCGTAATGCTTGATCGCCGACAGAATAATGTTTCTTACCACGGCGTAGGCTGAACCTCTTTCGTGCAAAAGATAGCCCCAACCCCCAATCAATTGGGTTTGGTTTCCTTTTTGGCCGAAAACGGCTACTCCGGTTCCCGCCACCGCAATTATCCCATCCGACGTTTCGCCCTTTGTGATGGAATAAAGGGCCACCCTTGTGTCGCTCGTTATTTCCACCGGGCAGTTGAACTGAATTTCGAATTCTTTGTGCAGTTTTTCGACTTCGGAATAAGCGCCGAGACCGCTGACTCCGATTACGATATAACCGACGGTGTACTCGTTTTTGACATCACTGTAAACGATGCGTACCCCGTTTTCGATATTGTGCAAAGCTTCTTTTAAGGAATTGGCAAAAGAACCGACCCCAAGCTGTATCGAGGTAATCACCTGTCGGTCCAGAGTAAAGGCTTCGACCGTGGTCTTGGTTCCCCCCGCATCCACTCCGATAAAACATACCGGCAAACTTTTTTCCGTCATGTCTTATTCCTCCCAAGTAAAGCGGAAACAACTGCCGGGTTTCAGATATTTTACGATATACTCCGCCTCTTTTTTGACTGTTCCCACGACATTGACGGCCGGATTTGAAGGAAGCGGTTCAAGCATGATTCCAACTTCGCCCTGATAGCGCAAATACCGTTCGTTGTCGATGGTTACATCAAGGGTGTTAATCGCGGTCGGTGCTTTCGGTTTGATGATCTTTCCGCGGGTAATGCTGGAGCGGATCATGTAGCGGCTTTGGTCTTTTCGGGAACGGTGAAGGTTCCTTAATATTTCCAACTCTTCGCTGGTAATACCTTCTTTTAAGGAAATCGGGATATTGATTACCGAAGGGTCGAAACTGCCAAGCCTCAGCAATTCTTCTTTCGAAGCAAAGGCATCCCCGAAAACAATTTCGTCGATTCCCACGATGGCAAGTTCCGTAACTGCAATTTCCAAAGGTATTTGCCGATGGCGTTCGACGGTCGGAAGGCCCAAATATAAAGGCGGACGTTTGCCGTGATGCGACGGAACATAAGCCAATACGCTGATTCCGTAACCGTGGAAACACGATGTGCACCTGGCCACGTCTTCGATGGTCATGCCGGTATAAGGTTTGGGATAAAAGTTGAAACTGACCCGGACCTTTTCCATCTTGATGCCCATCCCAACCAAACGAGTCATCCGCTCTTCGTCGATGGTCGAAGCGTTGAGTTCGATTAAACACGGAAGTTCATGCGTCAATTTGACGATTTCCTCGTCGGTAAAGCCCCAATCCAAACGGAGCGCATATATATTTTTCGGAAGCACAGCGGGCGAAAAAACCGGACGGGAAATGTCGATGATGAGTTTCAGATTCAATTCGTCGATTGCTTTCAAGAATTCCTGCCAGTCATCATCTATTTTGGCTTCCGGCATATGAAGCGAAGTAAAAACCGTGGTAATGCCTAAGTTTTTCGCTTCTTTCAGATAATCCAAAGTTTTTGAAAGGGGATAATCTTCGAGTCCCAAATAGACCGAGATTCCACTAATTATTTTTCCCATATCTTCCCCCTAATACAGCAAATATTTTTTTCTTTGGTTTTGGAAAAACAGTGTATCCTTATCCAGAATTTCCCACTGTTCCGCCAAAGACTTGGTACGGTTTTTGATATAGTCGCAGCCGGTATTAAATTCCAACATGCACGGACGTCCTTCCGTGTAAGGCGGCGATACTTTAAAATGGTCGGGATACATCGTCAGAATGACCTCAAGCATCGTCCAACCTGTTTTGACCGGCAAAAAACTGTTTCGGTCCGTTACATGGACAAAAACGCCGCCGCAGAGTTCGTCTTTGTATTTGGAAAAAGTCGGAGTATAGTATAAAGGACGAAAATGCACGCCCGGAAGTCGGTAGGAATTCAAGGCATCCGCCAGTTTTTCCGGTTTTACCCACGGCGCCCCCGCTATTTCAAACGGAACCGCGGTGCCCCGTCCTTCCGAAACATTGGTACCTTCAAAAATACAGGTGGCATTATAGACAAAAGCCGTATCGACTTTGGGAATATTCGGAGAAGGAAAAACCCAAGGAAGGTTCGTATCTTCAAAAAACATTTTTCGGTTCCAATTAAGCATCGGAATAACTGTCAGATTGCATCCGATGCCGAATTCTTCGTTGAACATTTTGGCAATTTCGCCGATGGTCATGCCGTGGCGCTGCACAATCGGATAATAGCCGATAAAGGACCGAAACCGCAAGTCCAAAATATTACCTTCCACGGCTTCTCCCCCAATCGGGTTCGGACGGTCAAAGACCACCACGGTTTTGCCGAATTCCTGACAGGCTTGCATAATATAGGCCATGGAATAAATATAGGTATAAAAACGCGAACCAACATCCTGAATATCGATGGCAAACACATCGATTTCCTCAAGCATTTCTTTGGTGGGTTTGCGGGTCTGTCCGTATAAACTGTAAACCGGGAGCTGATAGATTTCATCGAGATATTGAGGAACATGAACCCCGGCTTGCACATCGCCCCGAACGCCGTGTTCCGGCGAAAACAGGGCCACCAAAGCAGTTTTGTTTTTTAAAAGCGCAATCGATGGATTAAACCCGCTGTCAATTCCCGTGGGGTTGGTCAATAACCCGACTCTTTTTCCCTTAAACACCTCTTTGAATTCATCGATTCTTTCGATACCAAGGACCGTTCGCATGTTAATCTCTCCTTTAAAATATATATGAATATTGTACCATAAGGAAAGCAAAAATAAAAGCGTTTTACTAATTGGAAAAGGTACCCTTTAAGGTACCTATTCTTATTCTTCGTCTTCTTCTGTTTCAACCCGTTTGATGATTTCTCCGATATTGATTTTCTCCAAATAAACGTACAACGGCTTGGTGAGGACCACTCCCAAAAAAAGCGGCACGCTGATGCCGATTAAAGCCGAGATTGGAATAAGAGGCAACATCGTTAAAGACAACACCAACGTGAACAATAAATACAGGGTCGACAAAAAGAAACGGAATGTGATAAACAAAGTTGTTTTCAATAAGTCAGCCACGCTTAGGGCAGGAAAAGTCACAATTAGATAAGGAAGATGCAATGAAAGGAGTAAAGCAAGCAAAACAATCAAAACCATGATGGCAAAACCGGCCTGCGCATATAAAGTTGACAGATTCAGTTTGACCATATAAAACCATATGCTTAATCCGGCAATCGCCAGTATCCCGAACAAAACCAGTTCCACGAGAAACGCTTTTTCCATGTACTTTTTAAACTCGCGGAAATACAGTTTCCACACTTCGGTTCCGTCGCCTTTAAAGCTTTGTTTGATGGTTCCGATTGCTGCACACAGGGCGGGGAAAAGGGGGATTACAAGTATCAAAAAAAGTATCGTCAACAGATTTATGATTACCAGACGGTAAACCCATTCGAAAAAGGTATATGTTTTCCCCGAAATCTTTTCTTCAAACGACATATCAATCACCAAATAATTTTTTTGCTTTTCTATTATTTTACCACACCGGCTTTTCTTTGACGGCTTTTTAAATAATTAAACTTTCAGGCAACAAAAAAAGGTATCGGCGAAAATACCGATACCTGTTTTTGCTTTCAATTAGTCTGCATCACCAATAATCGAAGCGTATGCTTGTTCATAAATCGGTTGAATCCGGTCTAATTCAACTTGTGGCGATAAGTTACCGTCTTTATTGACGAGGAGCGGCAATGCGAAAATATACCATGCTTCATTTTTGAAGTGCGAACCGTTACCGACTGTCATGGAAACAGTTTGCAACAATTCGAGATGATAGTATTTGCTGTCTTGAACCGACATTAAGGCATCGATTGATGCTTCGGAGTCAATCCGTTGTTTCAACCAAATGCGATAACGGTCGTTTGCAGAACCTTCGGTTACTTTAACTTCCGGTTTCAATCCTCTCATTAAGTCGTCGAGGATGTTGAAGATGATTTTGCTGTTTAAGCCGTTTGGACCGTTTTCGATTGGCTTAATTGCATAACCGGCACTGAAGCCTACCGGAATCTTAAAGTTGCTTCTGTTTTCGTCGTTGTCATCGGTCGGATAAGGAACAGCGGAGATCTTGAATTCGGCTGGTCCGAATCTGATGTTGGATTTTAAGTACCATAACGAACCGGAAGCAAACAATACTTTACCGGAAGTAAAGTTGCCGCCGACATCGCTGTGCTGTTGTTCTTTATCCCAGTATAATTTATAAACTTCCTGCAAATCTTCGACAGCTTTTACAACTGTCGGGCTGGACAACAAGACTTTCTTGAGGCCTTGGTCAACAAATTTGCCGCCTCTGGCTGCAACCAAACCTTGAATTACTTCAGCAGCAACCCCACCCATGGCATAAGAGCCTTCAGGTAATTTGGTCTTTGCGAGACTGAGCAAGTTTGTGAAAGCAGTCCAATCCCATTTGCCCTGATTCCATAAAGTTGCCGGGTCAGGCAAATTGTAGTTGTCGATTAAGTCTTGGTTATAGTATAAATAGAAGTCTGGGCGTGCTTCGCCGAGCAAGTAACCGTAAGTTTTGCTTTGAATGGATGTCATATCCATGTAAACTTTGTCTTGCGTATAATTGAAATCGGCAAAGTAGCCTTTCTTGGTTCTAGAATTGTACAATTCCGCAATCGCACCGGATTTGACAAAGGTCGAAATCCAGTTGGTATCGATTAGATAAATTTCGCCGCGGTCATCATATCCGGCAGTGTGAGCTTCGGTAATCCATTGAATACGGGATGGACCCCAAGCAGCTTCGGTCGGATATTCGACATATTTGATTTTGATATTGTAAGCGGCTTCAACCCGGGAATGCCATTCCTGTCTTTCGGTTTGGCGTGTGCCGGTATAGTCTTTATCGAATGGGTCATATTCGTAAGCAGGGTTAACCATAATTTTGATTTCCATTTGCTTACCGTCGAATTTGCTGCGGTTCAATTCCCAATCCCAGGTTTCCGGGTCATAGCATTTTTCTTGATTAATGTTGGTCGAGCACGGAATACCGTCGTTATTGCCGCCGCCATTGTTACCGCCGTTGTTTCCGCCGTTATTGCCCTTGCCGCCGGAAGTATTGCAGCCGACCATAACAAAAGCCATAACAACAACAATCAAGAACAACCAGAATTTAGTTTGCTTTTTCATTTTTCCTCCTTTTCAAAATACATATATGATTTCCAAATTTCAAATCCAAATTGCCGATAGAAATCAATCAGATTGGTCCAATCAATGATGATATCGGTAGCTTTGCCGATACAGTGATTGACCGCACTGGCTACAATATTGTAACCCAGATGACGTCCTCGGTAATTTCGATCTACACCGAGTGGCCCGATTCCTGCCAATTCCTTAAACCTTGCCCGCCAAGTCGAACTGTAGCTGATTAGTTTAAGGGGAGCGGAAGGCAAAACCACTTTGCAAAAGGCGCATACAGCGCTTTTGTCCAGGGCGATAAAGTATTCTTCCCCTGTACCGCCCTTAGCCAAATAATCGTCGAACTCATTCAGCCATCTAGTCGGCCAGTTGTTAACTATGAGCTGACGAAGGGAAGAAAAATCGTCTTTTGTTGCTTGTCTGAAGGTATACGGAGAATCGACAATGGGAAGTTTTGGGGTTTTCTCGTCAAGCGAGCGAATCAGATCGTGGGTGGAATAAGAAAATCTAAATCCGCGTTTTTCGAACCAAGGCGCCGATTGCTTTAAATCAAACGGCAAGCCCGGGAAGAAATTGTCGTAATCGCGTCCCAGATGGATTTTCTTCACACCACGTTCTTTTAAGACAGTTTCTGCTGCTTCCAACAACTTCGTTCCGATTCCTTTCTTTCGATATTTGTCATCAACCAAAAACAAACTTATCCATCCCACTTTATTATATTCATCATGCGGAAGGAGATGTTCGGTCTTAACCAAAATATAACCGACCGCCCGGTTTTCTTCAAAAGCCACAAATGAGGCCGCTTTGCATAAACCCGGGTGATTTATGATGTTTCGTGAAAACAAGTCCGAAGTAATCGGATATATGAAACCGAAGTTCTGATTCCAAAGCTCCCAAAGGGATTTGTAATCATTATCGAAAGCGCCTAAACTTTGAATCTCCATAAACATCCTTATATAAGTAAGGGGAAAGTTTCCCTTCCCCCTACCCCTTTTCAATTACTTTTGGTTTAGAAAGGAAACAAACTATTAGTCTATCTGTCAGTTTAAACTATTAGTTATTGTCTCTTTCTAAATACTAGTAAAGCAACACCGAGGACAGCGATAATCGAAATGAAGTATGCAGCAGCTTCGTTGGAGCAGCCGATTGCCGGACCTTGTGGAGCTTCGCCAACTACATCTTCGACTATATCTCTGATGTCGTCCAATAGTTCATCGGTATCGATGTCGGCAGTGTCTTTTTCGAATACATAAACTGTATAAGAAGCAGTTGTAGTATTACCTGCGATATCGGTAACGGTTAGTTCGACGGTGTATTCACCGGCTTGAGTAGTGTCGATATCGTCGCCTCTTGTAACTGCATACCATCTGAACGGAGCATTGAAGAGGTTGCCGTCAACGTTATCGAAAGCAAACATAATACCGTCAACCGGATTGAAGGCTGCACCGTTTGGTAAATATAAGTCACGAGTTTCGACTACCGGTCTTGTTACGTCCGGAACAACGATGAATACGCGTTTCGAAACGATTTTGTCGCCGATTTGAATTGTGAACTTAACTTCGTGTTTGCCTTGGGTCAAGTTGTTAGGATCAAATCCGGCCGGAGTGTCGATTTGGACAAATCTGCTGATGTCGTTACCCTTGAGATTCTTGTTGGTCTTAGAGTAATTTCTGTCGTAAGCTTTGGCGATCGAATAGATATCGATTGTCTTTTGTCCGAATGGAACATATAGTTTGTTGGTGTCGATTTCAAGAATCGGTGTATATGTATCGGTAACAATCAATTCGAAGCGAATCGATGAAGACAAGTCTGTTGCTTTGTTATAAACGCGAACATCAATTACAAATGTTCTGTTCAATTCGTCACCGACGTTGATTGTTAAGTCGCGATATGCAGGAGGCAATTCTTCAACATAACCAGATTCTTCAACGTAAATTGTCATTGGGTACAAGTCTTTTTCGGCTAACTTGTCTTTTTGTTCCTCAGAGAAGAAGCCGTTTGGATTCTTCAGGTAATTTGCAAAGTTAACGGAAGGTGTCCATGCGCTTTGACTCCAGAAGCTTGCGCCAACTCCTGCTTCGACATACATTTCATGGAAGTAATCCAAGAACCACATCCACTTGTCATAATGTTGACCGAAGAAGTTGTCTGCACCTTTGGTTGGTCTTGCTGCATAGTGACCCCATAATGGATACAGGCCATAAGTCGGATCGGTAGATGTTGTACCGAACTTGGTTGGCCAAATGCCGGCGAAGCCTTCGGTATTGCCTTCGCCATGGATAAAGTCTGTTACGGAGACAGCATCTTTATCAATGAAGTTCTTAGTTGCTAAGTAGTTATAGAAGTCTGTCAAGAACTCAGTTAACAATTCATTCCAAGTTTCGAATTTGTATTCATGTGGTTTGTAAATCCAGTTTTCTGGAACCAGACTCAATGCTTCATCACCAAGAGTCTTGTTTTGAACATAGAGGTTAACACGACGAGTTGGTGTGTAAGCTCCTACACCCCATAGACCTGAAGATGAGCCGCTGTAGATCTTAATTGCTTCATCGAATACGTCGAATAATGGCAACCATTTTTCATAGTATTTCGGATGAGTAATGAAGAAGTTAGGATTATTTCCAGCTGTTGGACGTGGTGCACTGCCTTCCCACATTACATAGTCTTGCATTGCAAGAACCCAAGAGCCTTCGAAACCGGAAGTCTTGTCTGTGCCGTGTGCGAAGTTTTCAAATGACGACAAATCAACATCGGTTCCAACTTCTGGTTGAGCACCAGCCGGACGGTCTTCTTTTAAGTAGATGTAGAAGTCTCTGACAAAGTCAGTAACCATTTCTTCCCGGTTTCTGTAACGGGTTTTAGAGTAAATATCGTAAACTGTTAATTTGCCGTCGATATCTACTTCGATTTCAAGTTCAGATTCTGGAAGATTTTTGTAACTGAAGATATCGTTCAAATCGGTGAAGCCGCCGAGCATACCGGAAATATTAACTAACCAAGAAGGTTTTAAGGTTGTTCCCGGTTTTACTTCATATGTTTTGGTATTTGGCAATACCATGTAAGGAGTTTCATCAAATACGTCTTCGATTAATTCAAGTGGTTTAGCCGAGAAGTTGTAAGCTCTCTTAACCATTTGATAACCTTCGGAACGTCCGTATTTCAAACCTTGAACATAAATATCAAAGAATTTATCGTATTCTTTGCCACCGTCAGCGATTCTTTCAAGATAACCGAAGTCATAGAATGTACCGCCGTTCGGAACGGTAATCCATAAGAATTGTTTACGTGTGGTGTTTGTGGTATGGAATCCTGGATCGCCTTCAGCCAATCCAAGAGTTGCGTTATGGATATCGGCTTGTTCTTGGTTTACAGTACCGTATTTACCGTCGTCGCCTTCGAGGAACATGTAAGCAATCTTTTCTTCTGGGTCATAGTAATCCCAGTAGTCTGCTCTCCAACCCGGTTGCATGTAACCGACAGTATTTAATTCTTCTGGAGCTGCTTCGAAATATTGCCACAAAATGCGTTTGTAGAATAAAGCTGGATCTTCTGTTTCAACCCATTTCTTTTCATACATCGGGTTGCCGTTTTCGTCGAGAACCGGATTTCCGAGTTCGTCAAGCAACGGTTTTGTCAAATCGTCTTCATCGGTTTGAACCATTACACGGTCTAATTCGGAAGTATCGCCATTAACGATTTTGACAATTTCTCCGTTCTTGTAACCGAAAATAGGTGTGAAGTGAGGTTTATCAGGATTAGCCGGATCCGGTGCTTGGAAATATGCAGCGCCGAGCAATCCGCGAACAGCTCTACCGTTGCCATCAAAAACCATGTGAGCGGTTGTTGAACCTTTACCTTCTGTTTCGCCGGTTCTGGTTTGGGAAGTCATGAATGTTACGTCAACTCCGGATACATTGTGACGTACTTGCGATAGGGATACCCAACCGAATGTTGCATCAACTTTAGCTCCGCCTTGACCGTCGCTAATCCATTTCCAAATCATTTGACCAGCAATGGCGCCTGTGGCTTTGTTGCTGCCGAGCGGATAAACTGAGTAAGTACCGACTTTGTTGCCTTCGGCATCATAACGTGGAATAATCAGTTTTGTTTCGTTCCACGGATAGACGTCACCGACACGATGAGCTCTGTCTTCGTATGGTGTGCCTTTTGCTGCATCAATATCAAAATAGTTAGGGAAAGTAGTCTTAGCACTACCTGCAACATAAAGAGGGATTTCTCCTGGTTCCAATGTCGGATCCACAATCCACATACCCGGTTGAGGATCAGCTGCATTGACAACCGCCGGTTTTGTTGCGAAACCAAGCACAGCAAGAGTAAGTGCCAATACACTTAAAAAAGCAAATACTTTTTTCATTTTCTTATTTTCCTCCTAATTAAGTATTTTGAAAACGTTTGCGATTATAGTATATCATAAATGAAAACGTTTTGCAATTGAATAAAGAAAATTTTTCCTTGGGTTTTTGGCGGCCTTAAAACCGATTTATTTTTGCAAACCGTAGGCGTCTTCGTCAAGAATTACCGTTACATTCGGGTGCAAATGCAAGACGCTGGCCGGGAAATCGTTGCTGACTTTTCCTTCCAATAAACGCTTTGCGGTTTCGGCTTTGTTCTTGCCGCTGATTAATAGAAGAATCTGTTTGGCCTGCATAATGTTCTTGATACCCATGGTTATGGCATAACGCGGTACTTCGTCAAGACTGTTAAAGAATCTTTGGTTGTCGAGCCGGGTTTTTTCCGCAAGTTCCACCACAAATGTTTCCTGTTCGAAAGAAGTTCCCGGTTCGTTGAAGCCGATATGACCGTTCGAACCGATGCCGAGAACCTGCAAATCGATTTCGGTTTGGTTCAGTAAATCGTTATAGGCTTTGGCCGCATTTTCCCAGTTTTCGGAAGCGGATGGAAGATGCACGTTTTCCGGTTTAATATCGATATAATCGAAAAGATTTTGATGCATGTAATAGTGATAGCTTTGCGGATGCTTGGGATCGATGCCGCAATATTCGTCCAAATTATAGGTTTTGACATCTTTGAATGAAACCTCGCCTTCAGCATAGGCTTTTCGCAGATTTTCATACATTCCGACAGGGGTGCCGCCGGTGGCAAGTCCCAAAACACTGTCGGGTTTCTTTTTTAATTGATTGATAATAATCCTCGCAGCTTCGCTGCTTAACTTTTCATAATTTTCCACAACTACGATTTTCATATTACGTTCTCCTAAATTGTTACAGGAATTCTTCCTGTAGGTTTTTCTTTTCCCGTTAAAATTTTAGCAAGCGACTTAAAACTTAACGGCGTTGCTTCGTAAGCACATAGATAGGTTGTATCAGGGTGCAGGACCTGAAGGTCGTACGGCGTACGAAGCGAAGCAACAATCAATTTCTTAACATCGATTTGTCGGATGACTTCGGCCTGCCCTTCGTTCAACCTTGCGTTGTAACTGCAATACACAATTTTGTCGTATCGGTCAATCATGGAGTTCAGGTCTTTTGTTTCTTCTTCCGTCGGTGTCAATGAAATATAAAATTTATCGGCACAATCCTTCATGTAATCATGAAGCGAAAGCAATCCGTTTACCGGATCTTCCACAAGGGTCACCACTTTGATTTTCGGGAAAACAATCAATGTTCTTTCCTGGGGTTTAATCGGCAGGAGGCCGTGAGGATCCTGTATCAAAGTAATGCTTTCGAGGCTCACTTTTTCGCTGAAACTTACGGCTTTGGGAACCAGAAGTTTCGGCTTGACCATCTCAAACGAAGCGGATAATGCTCCGATTTGATACAAGGCTTTGTAACGCAAAATCCTTTCCACGGCTTTGTCGATTGTTTCCATCGGGATTTGGCCGCTTCTGGCATAATTAAGTGCCAGTTCATAGAAACGTTTTTGCATATCGACATCTCTTGCTCCGCAAAGCAACAGGATATCGCAACCCGAATTGAAACCGTGCAGCACGATTTCTTCCAAAGTATAATGCGACCAAACCGCCTGCATCGTCAGAGAATCCGTTACCACAAGTCCGTCGTAACCGATTTTTTCTCGGAGCAGACCGGTGATGACTTTCTTCGAAAGCGTGGTCGGGAACTCACCGTCATATTTGGTAAACATGACGTGACTGGCCATGATTCCGGGCAAGTTCAACTCTTTGGCTTTCAGGAAAGGTTTCAGTTCTATCTCGTACAGACGCTTTTCGTCAAAATCGACTTTCGGCAACCCGATATGCGAATCGACGTTGGTGTCGCCGTGACCCGGAAAATGCTTGATTGAAGTCATCATTTTGGCATCGTGATAACCCCGGGTGGCCTGAACCACAAACTCCGTCACCGTGTCGGGATTTTCCGAATAGGAACGGACATTGATAACGGGGTTTTGGGGATTGTTGTTGATGTCCCCGACCGGAGCGAAATTGAAATTGAATCCCATTGCTCTCAGTTCGCACCCCATGTTGAAAGCCAACTGATAAGCGTATTGGGGTTTATGGGTGGCCCCGATCGCCATGGCCCCAGGCGACTGAACAATTCCTTCGGTCACCCGGGCTACCATTCCCCCTTCTTGGTCCAGCGCTATGAAAGGGGGAATAGCTGCTTTTCCAAGAATCGTTTTGTTTAATTCAAATACCTGTTGAGGACTTTGAATATTGTCCTTAAAGTAGATAATTAATCCGGCTTTGATTTCCTCAACTTGCATGCGCAATTCGTCATTGTAAGTTGTTCCGTGAAAAGCCAAACCAATCATTTGCCCGATTTTTTCTTCGAGCGACAGGTTTTGTACTTGCGCTTTAATTGCATCCATTTTCTGTTACTTTCTCCGTTTGAAAAAGATTAAGCCAAGGGGCAATACGCTTAACAACACAAGGAAGTATTGAACGGCACCCATACTGCAACCGCCCCCGCCGCCACCGGAAATCTTGCCTTCGGCTACCACGCTAAGAATACCGCTTCGAATTGTTTCGCCGTTATTCAGTTTCAAAACCAATTTAAATTCATAGGTTTCCCCTTTGGTGAGGCCGGTAATTTCGACGGTTCCGCTTTTTCCCGTCAGGGTTTCTTTTTTGTCGCCGTATTCGATATATGCTTCTTCGACCAAATCTTTATCGTCACTATAGCGATAAGACAATTCCACGCCGAGGTTCAGTTTTTTGTTTAATTCGAATTTCTTGATTTCAACATCACCGGCGGTCTTAATCTTGTATTCGGCACTGGCGCAGCGACGTTCCCTACCATCGTTTTCCACGATTGTATAGTAAAAAGTCACGCTGTAAGTGGAATTTTTGTTTAGTCCCGTCGCTTTGGCTTTATTGCCTTCGAAAGCATAGGTTTTTCCGCCAACCCGGACGCTGATATCTTTGATGCTTCCGTCCACAATCGCACCGGTTTGTTCGAATTCCATGTAATCGCTGCCCACTGCGGATACCTTGAGTTTTGGATCCCGGGTAACAAACAATAAGGCATTGGAAACGCTTCTTTCGTGTCTGTCGCTCGGAGTGTTGATAACTTCGAGTTCTCCTTCGGTGTTTCTCAGAACCATTGTCGACGAACCTCCGCCGTCAAGGTTAAAGCCATCGATTGCCCCCGCAAGTCTAAGCAATTCCCCGGTTTCAAAAAGGGTTGCGCCGTTTTTCTGTTCGGCAGGAATTCCGCCGTCGATAACCAATAAAATGATGCTTCCGTCTTGTTTAAAGCCGATGGCGGTACGTGCATGTGCTGTGGTGACAAGGGAGTCTTGGCTCGTTTGTCGGCCTTGGTGCTGAACAACTCCGTTATCAATCAAACGGTATCTGGTGCCGACGACATTTTTGATCCCCGCAAACGCCCCAGTTAATTCCTTTTCGCATTTTACGGTTGTGCCGATTGCCAATAACGATTCGTAACTTACGTCCTTGGTAACCAGATAGAATTGTCCGGTCGGTACTTTGGTTAAGCTTGTTTTATCTGTGTCGATACCCGTTATGCTTCCTCGGACAAAACGGTTTGCTCCGGATACCCGATTGACAAGATACGAACCGATATAAACGGTATAACCGCTTAAATTGACCTGTCCGCTGAAATCGGTAGTGAAAAGGGCGAGGCCCCCAACATTCGGAAGCTGATTGAGTGCATCGATTTTTGTCTTTGAAACTACATCGTTTCCTTCCAAAACAATTAGCGACATGTCTTCATCGGCTGTAGGTTTACCATAAATGTAACCGCCGTCGTCAGTAAAGCCGATGGTTTCCTTGGAACCGACAGGTTTGTACACGTCGCCGTTTTGAACAAAGGCAGAAATAGGCTGATCGGTTTTATTAATATCGAAGAAGTCGCCGTTTACCGCGGCCACGACCATCCAGCCGGGATTCTTTTGTTCAAAATCAAGGGCGATATTGCGAACCTTTTCCGTTTTCCACTTATCTGTTCCGACCGACCAGGTGATTACGTCAATCGCATTATTCCTTAAAGCCGGAATGGTAACGTATTGGTACGTATTGTCGACCCAAAGGTTATCGTTCATATCGCCGTTTTTCATCGTCTTCGCAACCGACTTGTTAAGCACAATCCCCCCGTGTAAGTTTTGGTTTACGATGAGATCTTTCAGTTTAATCGCATACTGGGACATTGTAACCCCATCGTCTGCGCTTGCAGCAGGTTTGGTTAAAGCCAAAGTAAGGGTTGCACACAGCATCAAAATCAAAACAATAATTTTTTTCATTCTCTTTCCTCCAAAAAATATTTTTAATGGTTTTAGCCTAAATAAATGGAGTTAACGTTTGCGCTTATAGACGAAAAATCCCAGCGCCAATAAACCGATCAGGTAATAGATATTTGCGCCCATCTGACAGCCGCCTCCGCTTGCCGGGGCTTTAAAGGTGACCGAGAGCGGTTCGCTTTCCACCCGTTTGGTTACGCCCTGTTGGGCAGAATAATAAACATAGAGGACAAATTCTACCGTTTCGCCTTTTTCGAAACCGGTTAAGGTCACGGTTCCTTCCGTGGCATCAAGATAATGGTTTTGACCATTGTAATTGATGTAATATTCCCCGAGATTTTCCCCACGGATTTGGTATTCGATTTCGATGCTGGTTCCGGAAACGCTGTTTGCTTTAAAACGCCTGATGACCGGCTTATCGACCTCATCCGTATATACCGTTTGGTTCATTTCTCCGTAGTAAGATCTGCCGTTTGCTTCGTAAGTAAATTCGTATTTCAGGTTGTAACGGCTGTTTTTGTTGAGGTTGGTAATGGTAACCGGACCGTCCAACAAACTGTAACTCTTCCCCGCAAGCACGACATTTGCCTGGGTCAAAGTACCGTTTCTGATCGGCGCGGTTTGGGCGACGGTGATTGAGGCCGAGGTCGTTTCCGTTACGCGGATATTCGGGTCCTGCATTACGAAAAGAATTCCGTTTCCGATGGCTCGCGGGCTTCCGTCGGTCGGTTCGTTCAACATTCTGAATCCCCCGGTTTCGGTTCTTGTCACAAGGGAAACCGAGCCTCCCCCGTCCAGATTGAACCCTTCCGTGCAGCCTTCGAGTTTCAATAGTTCGGCAAGTTCAAACAGCGATGGACCGTCCTGCGTGCTGCCGGTAATCGGACCGCGGCTCGCGGTGAGGAGCACGACGGAATTGTCCGGTTTGAAACCGATGGCGGCTCTTGCCCGGGGCAAATAAACATAACTGTGTTCGCCGTTATATTGTTGAAAGTTGGAAACACCATTTTCTAAAATTTTGAAAATATAACCAATGGTATTGGTTGCTTCCGCAAACTCTCCCGTCAACGAATATTCGCATTTGATTTTGGTATTGACCGGCAAAATCGTCTGAATGCTTTCGTCTTGGGACAGAAGATAGAAGGTGCCGAGCGGAACTTTCGTAATCGTTTCTCCGCCCGGAATAATTTCCCTGATTTCGCCTTTCAAAAACGAACCCAAGTTGTTGTTTTCAATATACTCTTTCCCTTGCAAAGGGCTGCGCGATTGTTTGAAGGTCTCATAGTACCCTTTCACAACCGTGTAACCGGTGGTGTCGAGACTGCCTTCAAAACCCGGATAGACGATATTGATGCCTTCGGAATTCAAGGTATCCCCGGCGGTTCTTACGATATTAGGGATATCGTAAACGGCGCTTACTTCGCCGCCGTCAAGGATTTTCAGCTGTAGATTCAAGGTAGCAGTGGGTTTGCCTTCGACCCAGGTGCGGTCTTCTTTGAAACCCAAGACATTATGGTAATCAGGTTCCAAAACATCTTTTTTGAGAACATCACCTTCGCTGACCCAGTTATTCAAAGGTTCCTTGGTATTACCGTCGTTATTTTGGTTGTTGAAGAAATCCCCGGAAATACCCCCGATAACGATGGTGCCAGGATGCTTGATTTGGTAATCCTGAGCAATTTCGACCATTGTTCCGGCCGAAAAACCGTTGGCAGCGCTTAAGCCCCACGAAACAATTCTGACGGCGTTATTGGCTCCTGGCGCCACAAGCGAATAAACGTCGCGGTCAAGCCAAGCTCCTTGAGGATTGCCGTTGTTTTGAGTTCTGACACCTTGCGAGCGAAGTTCGACTCCGCCCGGTAAAATCTGGGTTTCAATGGGCACAATGCGTTTGACATAAGGCGAAGGAGTATTGACTTCTTCGAAAGCATAAGCCGGAAAAGCAAATTTTCCAAAAGCTAAAAAGCAAACCGAAAATAAAAACAAGAAAATGATTAAAGTTTTTTTACTCATTTACACTCCTTTATGTTTTTCTGAATATTTGGCATAGGATTTAAGTGACAGTTTTACCAACAGATAAATCGGCAAACTGATTCCGAAAAAAGCTAAAAAATACGGAAACACAATATCGGTAATCAGAACAAAAACCACGATTACAAGCATCATCAAAGTCAAACCGAAATCGCGAAAAGCCCAAATCACCGACAGCTTCCCGTAATCGATCAGGCGCAGTCCCGAAAAATTTACCAAAACAAGGGGTAAATGAACCAGGGAAAAAAGAAGCACCAAGATAACCGATACGGTTAGAAAGAAACCGATCACATTGATGAGGCCGTTTTGAAACTGCTGCAAAAAAACGTTGATGCTGTTGGATAAAAGAATTGCGATAATCAGCATTCCGATTCCCATCAACAGGCTGCTTTTGTAATGCTTTTTTAAAGATTGGAAAAATGGACGTAAGATTGATGTGCTTTTGTTTTCTTCGTATTGTTTGATGACATCGAAAACCGCAACCAGCGAAGGAAAGAAAAGCAAGCCCATTTGCCCGTAACTTAAAGTATCTTTCAGCCAATTCGGGGTTTTTTCGGGTAAAAACAGATAAAAAGAAAGGGCGGTTATGAAAATCAGAAAGTTTAACAAAACCAAGCGGAAGATATAATCGAGAAAGCGATATATCCTGCTATTCATAAACTTTTCGGAATTCATAACCACCCATTCCTTTCTTAACCGACGATACCGGTTCTTTCAATACCCTCAACAAAGAGTCTTTGAACAAATAGATAAGCGATTAATAACGGTAACATTATGAGGAAAGCCGAAGTATTGGCAATCAGCGATGTAAAGAGCGGATTGTCGCGAATATCAGGTCCGACCAGGAACGACAGTCCCGTTGCTTTCAACAGGTTGTTGAGCCATTCCGCCGTATTCAGCAAACGCGGCGATAAAAGCGGGAAGTCGGACGAATCAACACTGAAGAGGTTGGAATAGAAAACGTCATTCCATTGCCATACAAAGGCAAAGAGTCCGACCGTTACCATGACTCCGCGGGCATTCGGAAGCATAACGCTCCAGTAAGTTCTGAAGATGCTTGCGCCGTCGATTTGCGCGGATTCTTCGAGTTCGACCGGGATACCCCGGAAAAACTGCCGGAAGAGATATATGAAAAGCGAAGCTCTGATGCCCTGACCGGTTGCGGCCATGATGTAGAAGATTTCGTCTTTTCCCGGTCCTCTGATCATGATGCCTTTGCCGCCGTTGAAGAGTTTGAAGATACCCAAAATATCGAAGTTGCTGAAGTAAAGCAGTCGCGATACGGCAGTGGTTTGCGGGGGCATGATCAGGGTAATCATGAGGATCCAGAAAATGATGTTGCTGCCTTTAAACTTAAGCCTGGCAAACGCATATCCGGCTAAAGATGTGGAAGCAATCTGCAACAACATGACAATTGTCGAAACCTTGATATTATTGAGTAAAGCTTTCCAGTAAGAAAGTAGGCGAATCGATATGGTAAAGTTAAGAAGCGAAAATTTTTCCGGTATCCAAATAATCAACGGATTGTTGATATCTTCGGGGTGTCTTAAAGCCAGGGTGATTTGTTGGAAAATCGGGAACAAAATAATAAACGACAGGCCCGTAATGATTACGGCTCTTAAGAACGAACTGGCGCTGTCCGACATTTTGCGTGCGCGCACCGCTCTTTTAACCGGATTTTGCAAATCGGCTTTGATGGCCTGATATTTGGCAATCGCCATTTGTTTCAATTCTTGGCGGGTCTTTTTATCTTTCATCTTGATAGAACACCACCTTCGATAAAATGAATAGCGATACGGCCAAAAGCAAAATCGAACAAATCATGTAGATCCAAGACATCGCAGCGTGATATCCGTAGTTCGCATTCGTTAATTGAATATTGATAATGTTGTTAACTTCCGAGCGTAGGAACGAGTCGATAATCGTATAAACGACAACGGTCATGATTATCGGCGACACCATCGGCAAGGTTATCTTCCAGAACGATTCGTATTTCGTCGCTCCTTCGATCCGAGCGGCTTCGTAAAGGTGCGTCGGCACCGATTGAATCGCTGCAAGGAATATCAAAATCTGCACGCCGGAATAAGAAATGGTTCGGTAGATTGCGGTGGTGATGCCCGAAAGGAAATTGACCAAGGTCACCGGAAGACCGATTTGCACCATAAACATATTTAAGTCAAAGATGGCTCGCAAGGCTCCGCTTCCCATCGAATTCAACACCGCATCCACGGTGCTCGCTTTATCAATCGCCGCATCAATCGCTTCCGAGTTCAGAATAACCGGCAGGAAGAAGACGGCTCTCACAAAAGCGCGGCCTTTGAATTTTCCGTTCAGCATAACCGCTATCAACAAACTGAAAATCGCAATGACAACGGTGTCGATGGCGGTATCCCGGATGGTATTCACCAATTGCACCGGAAAATCGGCATTCACTCTCAATGCGTATTTGTAGTTGTGAAACAAATCGAAGATCGGATTTTCGTAAACACCTTTGGTCTGGAAGTATTGGCCGAAGTAAATCGTGGCCTTTCCGCCGGCGGCTTGGACGGTACTGAACGAGTAAATAAACGACATGATTAAAGGATAAGCAAAGAAAACTATGAAACCGAAAAGGACAGGCGTCAAGAAGATTAACGAAACAACAACTTTTTGTTGGTCGTATCTCAACTTGTCGTAAGTCTTTTGTTTCAGTTTAAGCAAAGGCCAAAAGAGATAATACAAACCGATCGAAACATAGTGCCAGCACTTGGCGAAAAACTCTGGCAGTTTCGATGTGCGGTATTTTTCCTTGAGGGTTACCCAAAGATCGGAAAAGAAGGCTTTAATTTTTTCTTTCAGTCTATTAAACATCGGTTAAAGCACTCCTTTCTGATAAACATAGCTTAACGGATTGATGGCGATGCCGTCGGCGACAACCACCGCATCCGAGTAATTGAGATAAATCGTAACCCTTTCGTGAGTATTTTCGTAAATTACTCTGTAAGTGTTGATGCCCACAAGTTCATGGCTCATCAGTTCTTTGCCGTGGATGCCGATTTCGTTGATGATACCGGTCAATTCTTTGACGTCTTCGAGCCATTTGCTGAATTGGGTGTAGTAGTAATAGTTGTAATCGGTTTGGATGAGTTTTGCGGAATCTTCGTAACTGAAGACAAAGTGGACATTCGATCCGGTTTCCAAAATATGCATGACGTGAAAGTTGAGGCCTTTTTCGTCATTGGCATTGACAACCATGCCGCTGTAATCGAACAGACCGGAGATTACCATTTGATAGAACGGAATCGAATAGTCGAATATTTCGTAAGTTGACGAAGTATAAGGTACATCCAAAGCGATGGAAGTATACGGCAGCGCAAAATCGTACGGCGAATAAAGGGCCATTTTGGCAAAACGGTTGTTTGCCATTTCCAAGGAATTGATGCTTGCAAGCATGGCGGAGTATTTCGTAAATTCGTTGCGTTTTTTGTAATCGCCGACCATGGCACTGCCTAAATTACCGAAGGCCATATTGTCAAAACCGAAATCGTAATCTTCCACGATGTTTTGCATAAACCGTTCGTAGAATCGCGGTGAAACCGGATAAATCGGTTTTTTCGTTTTGTCAAACAGATAGGTTGACGGGTCAAACGGATATTTCTGTACAATGTCGCTCGCGACATCGCGGGCCGTATAGTAGTTGCGACCGAAACGTTCCTGGTATTGATTGACTTCGCCGAAATTGACAAACGGATACAAGTCGATATTTAACCCCTCGAGCTTTTCAATCAGTTCGTCGAGAACTTTCTTTCGGCCCAGGAGTTTGCTGTAGCTCATGTTCTGGAAGCTTTCGTCAATCAGTCCTTCTTTGCGCCAACCGCGGAAGATGATATTGATGTCTTCCTGGAATTCGGTCAGCGTATCGACGATTTCCATCGCCTGTTTGAAAGTTGTCAAAGTCTTTTTGTCGGTATAACCGATGCCGAGGAAATCGTTGCGATAGTCGTAAACCCCGAGCAAATCGATATTCAAAACTGTTTTGTCGGTAGTATCGTTTTCGGTCAACTGATAGCGGTTCATCAAAATGCCGCGGTATTTTTTGGCTATCTGCGAATAAGTAAGTTCGCTTGCCTTCAGCACATAATAATCAAGCACGATATCGGTTTGCACTTTTTCTTTCGTCCACTTGAAGTGTTCGGTGGCGTACCAACCGGTACCGATAGTAACTCTTTGGCTTTCCCTGAGAAAGGCCGAATAATAAATCTTGTTGTATGCTTCGGTCCGTTTGCTGATGTCGGCAGTTAAGAGAAGTTGCGGCGCGCCCTGAATGACATCGACCAACAAACCGCTTTGTTTGGTGAGGTTGACCGTCGCGAACATCGGCAACAGAATCTGTTCGGTTGCGGACGGTTTGATTTGTTGTTTTTTCGCAAGATCTTTGCCGTAAATGCGTTGGGAATACTGATTGTAAGTTGTTTTGCCGTTGTTGTAATTCATAATGGCGCCGCTGCCGTCCGGGATAATCATATATCCTTCATTGGAGTGGTGGGCAATCGTGAAATAAGGCAAAATATCGATATTGGCAATCGGATATTCCGGTGTTTCCACAATCGAATTGGCCAGCAAAGTCGTCTTTAAACCGTATTCGGTCAATTGGTATTCGATGGCAATTTCGAACTTCGGTTTGGCGATATCGATTTCGACATTGAATTCCGCATTATCCCGTTCGGATTCTTCCTGGGTGTATCCGCATCTTACATATAAGTATTCGTATAGGTCTTTGCGGATTTGCAGTTTGATATCGCTTGGCGAGACTGAACCTTTTCGGTAATAAACTTCCCGAACGGTTCCGTCGTCCATCGTTTCTTTCTTAAGTTCGAAATATTCGGTTTTGATTAGCGATATTTCCCAGGCAGTCAATCGTTTTTCTTCGGGAAGCAAGCCTTCTTCAATCAGTTGCTCGTTGCGGGCCAAAACCTCTTCCAAACGTTCCTTGGAAATCCGGTACGGAAAATAAGTGTAGTCGATTCCGCGTTTTTCCATGATGTACAACACCTGGACGGAATTGTTTTGCCCATCGATTTTGATGAAAAAGTTCGGTTGGATTTCGTCTTTGTCTTCCCCGATATCGGAAACGCTGTAGGTATAGCTGTTATAAAGCTTGGTCGAACCTTTGCTGCCGATATAGTAAAGATTGATTGTCGATTTCTGAATTTCGCTGTTGACAGGGGTATCGTTGAAATCGTCAGGAACCTGAGGATTCGAATACCATTCCACGCCGGTGGCTTTTTCCACCAATTTAAACATTGTGTTTCGTTTGTTGAAATAGAAAGCGTAATCAGCGTTTTCAAACATTTTTTCGAAAGTAAACGAAGCCAGCATTTGGTTTTTCCGATATACATCTCTCTCCGGCAAAACCAAAGCAAACAGATCCATAGTGTATTGGTTGAAGCGGTCGTATTCGCTGTCCCAATAAGCGATTTCGTCGTTCAAAGCAGCAATCTCGGTTTCTTTGCTGGTTATTTGGGCATCGATGGCTTTGATTTCGTCGTCATCTTCTGCCATTCCGCCGTCGATTTTGGTTTGACGTTCCGCCTTTAAAGTCGCTATTTCCTGGTTCAGAGTCGTTACGTCTTTTGCCAAAGCCTTTCGTTTGTTATCGGCTGCGGTTCTTTCCTGTCTCACGGCGTTTTCCAGTGCCGATTTTTGTTCGCTGTATCTGAGAGATGTGATTTTTGTTTCCCAGGTATCGTTTTCCTCGTAAGGAAGTTCGTCAATCCACTTGTCCACTTCCGCATACGCCATTTCTTCCAACTCCGCATAGGAGAGGAAACCTTCTTTCGAAAATGGACGCGTATTGGATGCTTCGACGAGAGGTTTGTATCCTCCCAGGAAGTATATCAAGAGGAAAACCGTTACTCCCAGGAACAGCACAATGAAAAGCGTTCTTTTAAAGGTTAACCATTTTGGCCAGTGGCTTTTTTTCACAGTATTATCCATCGTGTCACCCCCTAAAAGAACCTCATGGAGATTTCATAATACAAAGAGTAAAGAAATCCGTAGATTTGTTGCGATAAGTCAAAGATTAACAAAGCGATAAACATGATAACCATGGTTGCGACGATAGTGAACAGGAATGTCAACAAAGTTTTGCCGATACCGTATTCGTGTAGCACGACCAGTCCCATGAAAATCAGATAGCCTTGCAAAAAGGTAGCAACGATATACAGCAGGTTAAGAAAACCCACTTCGTTTTCGGTTACGACATTGCTTAAAATGACACACAGGAATGTCGTATAAACAACCGGAAAGAAAGAATAGCAACCCATCAGGAAGATTTCTTTCATTTTGCCTTTGCCGTCCAAAAGGGTGGTAATGCTCCAGTTGGCAACCGACAACACCCCAACCGGAACAATTGTGTACACGATTATGGAAATGCTGCTGAATTTGGTTTGGTCGTACATAGCCACAACCGGACCAGTGTACTTGTATTCGAAAATCGAAGCCAGAATCATCATCGCTAGGTAAAACAATCCGACGGATGTTTTGCCTTTTTTCTCTTCTTTGAATTGCCGGTATCCCTGAATCGGATGGGTCATGATATAGAGGGGAAACTTGATATAATCTTCCAAAAATTGTTGGCCTTTAGTCATTGACGCCACCCTCCTCTTCTTCCGGTTTGTATCCTTTTCTTAAACGAACGAAATAAACAAGGGCGATTATCACAAAGCATCCAAGCAGAATTCCGGACATAATCCAATCAAAGTTTTCTTTCAGGTAATTGTCGCGGTATTGTTGGAAGGCTTTCGAATAATAGGTCGAACTGTGGCCGAGTTTGAAGTATTCCATGGCTTCTTTGAATTCGCCTCTTCTCAACAAACTCTTGCCGATGCCGATATAGCCCAATTCGTAGTTACTGTTCATTTTGATAACTTCGCGCCAGTATTGTTCGGCTCCGATAACATCGTTTTCCAGATACAGTTTCGTCGCCTTGTTGATCAGTTCGCCGAACGTTGTGGTGGCGAAGGAAATGATGCTTTTGGATCCGCGATCAAGCACCAACACAAGTTCCGTTTCATTTCCGTCCAAATTGGTGGTTAGGAAATAGTTGACGGCTACGGGATCGTTGATACTGTTGGACAATTCGCCTTTTTCACCGGAAATATAGAGCAGATTGCCTTCCGAGTCGTAAGTAAACAAGCGTCCCCGCTTGCTGTCGACCGCGGTGTAATTTCCGATGTCGTTGACCGTGATGGCCGAGAAAATGGTCGGACCCAAAATCGCGTTTTTGACGGAGCTTGCGGCCACGTATCTCGCATCGCCGTCCGGCGAAACGTAACCGTTCCGTTTCAGGACGTCTTTACCGTTCGTGTTGATCATTTTGATCATTTTGGAAGCGGTCGGATCGTCCGGGTCCGGTTTGGATGTCGTATACAGGAAGCCGTCTTTATCAATCGTGATATTGGTGAATTCCGGTGGTAAATCCAGGGCGATGCTCGCAAGTTGGATTTCCGAGAACACTTTCGCCCAAAAGAGTTTCAATGGATTGGCCACGACTTCGTTCTTACCCATAAAACGGTTGAAGGTTCCGGTCGGACTGTATTCCATGATTCCTTCGTAAACGCCCCGGGCGATGACATATAAGCGTTCGGTATTGTTGACGACAATCTTCGAAGGACGGTAAACGGTTCTGAGGGTTTCTGCCAGGGTTTCCGAACCGTCGTATTGGAAGAAAGTCGGATCGTCCGGTGTAAGGAAAACTTCTTCCACTTCGAGAGTGTTTTTATTGATTTTTACCACGCGAGAGTGTTTGGTGTCGGCTACATAGATATGCTTTTCGGTAACCGCAAGACCTTCCGCGCTGTATAGGTAAATGGCTGCTTTGGACGAATCTTTGCTGTAAGGGACATACGGCGCCTTAATCATCAAATCGTTCGATTTGACCTGGGCCGGAGTGATTTCGTCCAGCGGCGTGGAGAAACGGTAGAAGGCATCGAGTTTTGCTTTGACATAGTCGGTAATGACAAACTCGTCATAAACCTTTTCCCATTTCATTTGGCTGTTGATGAGGAAGATACGGCTGCGTCCTTGCACTTCCACCGGCATTTCGTTGATGATGACGGTTTCTTTGTATAGGTGCCGGGCATCCAATAAATAGATTTTGTCGCCGTAAACTTTAAAATCCTCGTAAGATATGGCATCTTCGGAAAGCCACGAATTGAGCGGCCCCGTATTGACGGTTGTGCCGAACAAATCGATGATTCCCCATTTGTTATTGACAGTATTTTTCTTGACCAAAGCAATTGCATCGTTGCCGTCAAAGGCACAGGCGCCTGCGGACAACAAGTCGGCTTTTGCTTTGATTTCCGCACTTGCGTCTTCGTGCGCAATCACAAACGTTTTGTTCGGATCAAGCGTTCCGCTGAGCGGTATAACAGTGGCATCGGTAAGCAATCCGCTGACGGCGCTTGGAAAAACTCTGATTCCGTATATCGACAAATCGATTGGGTTTTTGGTGCCGTTATAGATTTCCAGATAACGGTCGGTGCCCGTACCGTTTGCGTATTCGGAAATGAAGAGATCCTTGGCCACGACATCCTGAAGAATGAAGACTTGGTTGACGAGGTCTTTCAATTCGTCGTAACTGTTTACGATATCAAGGATTTCGTTGCTCGCATCGATTTTGGCATTCGCTTCCGAAACATAGCCGTTGATTTCGGCTTGTTTTTCTGGGGTGTAATTGTAAGCTGTTGCATAATCGTTAACCGCCGCTTTGGCGCTTGTTTTGATACCGTCAAGCGTTTCCGGCTTTTGATTGGCAATCGGTTTAGCCGCAATCAGGATTTTTTTGGTGGCAAGAAGAATATTGACCAAATCGTCTATCTCTTCGGCAACCAAAAATTCCGCATTTGTCTGATTTACGATTGTTTGGATAAAGTCCTGTATGATTTCCGGATAAGTATCGAGACTGCCGAATTCGGCTTCGACAAAATCTTCCAATTCATTCTTGGCATCCGCCTGCACCCGGTGCAAATCCGGAACGCCGTTCGGGATGATGACGGTTACCGAGGTTTGCGGTCGGATGACTTCTTTGGTTTTCAGCGTTTCGTGCAAACCAAGGGATGTGTAGTCGTTTCCGCTTTTAAATTTCCATTGGTTGACGTCCCAGGAAACGAAAGGCATGCTGACGGATTCTTTGCGAACCCACACGCTGTTTAACGTCGAATAAGCGGTTCCGTCTTTTTGGGTTCCGCTCCATGGTTCCTGTTCGCTTCCGCCGTAAGGGATGTCTTTTCCGTAATAGGTATCTTTATAGGAAAGTCCTTCCGAGGAAGGAACGACGTTTTTCCAGAAGTCATAGTTGTATGTCGCCGCTTCCGTCGCAAGCATTCCGACAGAAATCATAGCTGAAAAAAGCAAGAAGAATAAACAAAGTTTTTTGATAAGTTTTTGCATCTATATACCCTCCCTACTTCATTCCGGAATGCGCCATGGTTTCGATGATCTGCGTCTGGGAAAGGATAAAGACGGTAATCGGCACAATCATCATAATCAGGATGACGGCTGAAGCGGTACCTGCACGTCCGACTCCCGCATTCACAATCTGGTGAAGCGCATAGGAGAGCGGCTTCAATTGTTCGCTGTAGATATATGTTCCGCCGTCGTTGTTCCAGAGGCGCTGGAATAGAAGAATAATCAAAGTTAGCCAGGCGGGTTTAACCAAAGGCATGACGACGCGCCAATAAATCTGGAATTCGTTGGCCCCGTCGATTTTCGCCGACTCGATCAGTTCCATCGGGATATCAGACATAAACTGTTTCATCAGATATAACCCCAGGGAACTGGAGAAAGCCGGAATAATGATTGCCCAAGGGCTGTCGATTAAACCGATGGTGCTGAAGATGATATAGCTTGGGGTTGCGGTTACCTGAGGCGCAAACATCAGGGAATACACAACCAAAGCAAAGAGGATTTTCGAACCCGGGAACTTGTGTTTGGCAAGGGGGTATGCGGCCATGGAAGCAATAATGACGTGGCCGACGGTTCCCGCCAAAGTGATGAAGATGGTATTGAAGAAATACCGCGAAAACGGAACCCAGGATTCTTCCATCAACATAATCAAATCGGTAAAGTTATCCAAAGTCGGATTCTGCACAAATAAACGCGGCGGATAAATGAAGAGTTCGTTCAACGGTTTGAATGCCGCAAAAATCGTATAGACCAAAGGATAGGCGCTGAAGGCACCAAACAAAGCGAGCACCAAAGCCAAAGCGATGTCGCCGCCGAGACTCCGGCTGATTCTTTTCTTGCGTTTGATGCGCCGTTTCTTTTGTTGGAGGTAAAAGAAACGTTCGATTTTGCCCATTTTGGCTTCGTCGTGAATTCCGAATTTTTTGAGTTTCTTTTCCTGACGGCGGGCCCGTTTAATTTCGGCTTTCGATAATTTCTGATCGCGCAAGGAATCATCGTCGATGTGCATCTTTTCGCGTGCCATCTTAACTTCCCACCCTTCGTAAAATTTTTCTGACCAACAGGTTTGCTCCAATCATCATAAAGAACAGAATCGTGGCGATACTTGAAGCATAACCCATTTCCATCCGCAGGCTGCCGTAGTCCATCAAGTGGGTTATGATGGTATGACCCGCATACTCGATGGAAGGAAAGCCCGCAAGCTGCGTCGCGACTTCCGCAATCGCCAAGCTTGAGGTTATTTGCATGACGGCGCCGAACATAAGTTGCGATTTCATCTGCGGCAGAGTAATAAACCAAAGTTCCTGCCACCGGTTTTTGATTCCGTCGATGGCGCCCGCTTCGTAAAGTTCCCGGTTAACGGATTGCAACCCCGCAATAAACGCCAAGAAACTTACCCCAAGGCTCAGCCACAGCTGCACAAGCATAATAATCCAAATAATGTATTTCGGATCTTGCAACCACAAGATCGGTTCGTCGATAAAGTTGTAACTTAGAAGAAACGCATTAGCGTAACCGTACATGTCGCTGCTGAAGATTAATTTCCAAACAAGATAAACATTGCCCGAAATCGAAGGAGCATAGAAGATCAAAGTCATGAAAGCTCTTAATTTCGGTCGCAGTTCGTTGATGAGCCAGGCAAACACGAACGCCGACAAATAACTGAGCGGCCCCGTGATGACGGCCAAAATCAAAGTGTTGCGAATGGCGATGATAAAGACTTTGTCATCGACAAACAGACGCATATAGTTTTCCCATCCAACCCAGGATGGAAATTCCAACAGGTTGAAATAGGTAAAACTTAAAATTAACGACATTGCCACCGGAATGACAGTGAAAAGAATGAAGAGCAGCGCGTAAGGAGTAACCAAATAGTAGTATTGGCGTTTGATAAAGAGTTCCCTGCGCAAGCGGCCGCCCCGTTTGCTCCAGCGTTCGATTCTGCGCAAAAGAGAAATGCGTTCTTTTTCGATCCGGAGTTTTTGACAGAGCCGGTCGTGTTTTTTCATTGTTTCCAAATAAAGGGCTTCTTTTTCGGGGTTTTCCTTATCCGCCAAATATTCGGCTTTTACTTTTTCAAATTCGGCTTTGCTTTCCTTGACTTCCGCTTTCAATGCCAAGACATTGGCTCTTGCGATTTCGTCGGCTTTTTTGTCTTCGGCTTTCCATTCCGCCTTTTTGGCTTTGATGGCTTTGCGCATATCTTTTTTGGCCTGGGCAAGTTCCAAGCGTTCCTGTTTCAGGCGTTCCAGCCGCTCGTTTTTGGAAAGGTTCGGATATTTGGAAGCAAACCGTTTTCTGCGTTGGTTGAATTTTCTGATGATAAAGAAGCTTGCGGTTGCAAACAAAATCATCAATAGGACATATAAAGTAGGACTGAAATCAAACATAATTCCTCCTATTGAGACCTTGTTGCAAGCGGTAAGTTGAACTCCTTACGTTTGCGATCGATCTCATTTTGGATATTTTGGGCATATTCGTATAAGGTCTCTTTGGCATTGACCAAATTGTTGATTACTTTCCGATAGGCATTTTCAACTTCCCGGCCGGTAATGTAACCGCCGGCGACATTCGGAATTTCCCGCACCTGGCTCCATTGGAATTTCAGTTGTTTCAAATCCGCGGAAGGCCAGGCGAGCTGTTCGAGCGCCATCATGTTTGCGGTGGCATGACGGGCAGCACTTCCCAGGATTCCTTCCATTTCGCGTCCGAACTGGACTTGGGTTGTGGCGGAAGTCCACCACTTGACAAATTCCCAGCTGGCCATTTTGGCGGCTTCGCTTTCCAAGGCCGGCTGTTTGAGGATGACTACGCCGGTTCCGACCGAAGTCGAGATCCGGTCGATGTAAGTAACCGGGTTGCCTTCGTCGTCCACGACCTGATTGCCGTTTTCGTCAAGGAGCGGTTTTTCGATGCCCGGAATCGGATAGAACGCCCATTTGCCCCGTAAGTCCGGCGCAAAGACGCTCAAAGTGTTGTATGCTTCGTAGTAGGCGATGCCGAGCGGCATTTCTCCGGAACGGAATCGGTTGAGGAAGTTCGCGTATTTCGGAAAAGAGTACAGCGTATAGAACTCGGTCCAGTATTCGAAAGCATCGAGAGCAACCGGTTCCATGAGACCCGTTTCCATATCGTTGTTTATATATAGGTCGCCGCCCATCTGATAAAGCATCGAAACAAAAATCGGATTAATAGCCGAAGCCCCTGCATCGTTGACCGGCAGATAGAACTGAAGCTGATGGGCCTGCAGATCCGCTACCAGTCCGATTACTTCGTCCCAGGTATTCGGCACTTTGTCGAGCAGCCCGAGTTCGTCCAGGATGTCCGTGCGGACAAACATCATCATGAAAATCTGTTTTTCCGGAAGGGCATAAGCCGCGCCGTTAAATTGGAATTGGCGCAGCGCACTCATGTTGAAGCGCCATTCCTTCAGGGCCGGATCGAGTTTTTCGAATTCCTCGTCGGACAGCAACGAATTGCGCTCGATAACGTCTTGGTAATCCGGGAATTCCCGTAAATCCAACACCGCATCCCTCAACCCGTAGTTGACCGGCAAAGTGCTGTCGACGTTGATGGCCACGTGCGGACCGATTCCGGCAAGCGTCGCTTTAAGCAAGACGTCGGTTCCGGTCAGTTTCAGGTCAACCTTGATGCCGGTTTGCGGGGTAAAGTTTTGGTCGATTAAGTTTCTGATAACATTGGCCTGGTCGCGTCCCAAGGACATCCAGACTTCGATTGTCTGTCTTCCTTCCACTGTATCCGTGGAAGAGATGGCGGAATAATCGATGAAAAAGGAATACCAGAAACTGAGCAGCGATTTTTTGATTTTTTGGAAGAATGTTTCGTTGGCCCGCGGAAGTTTCACGTCGGGCGTATGAACCATGATGTAGTCAATCGTCAGCGGATATTCTCTTAGGGTCGTAAGAAGCGTACCCAAAGAAGAGATGTTGGTGTTAAAAGACGACAAACGTCTCGGAACATCTCGCGGCCGGTCGATGAAGTCTCTAAGCTGCACGACCATCGTATCGATGGTTCCGGTTTTGTCTGATTTGGTTCCGGAAATTGTTTCGATCGATTTGGAAATGTCGGCGAGTTCATTCGCGGCCCAAGTCATTCTTTCGACCATGTCGAGACCCGGACGTTTCGTCAGTTCGTAGTCCCGGTTCGGGTCCGGAGCAGGCGAAGTAAACTTGATGATATCGCGGTAAAGTTTATTGAGATAGTCGATGGAACCCTGGATCCGTTCAATCAGAGTACTGTATTCGCCCAAAGTTACTTCCATCGTAATCGTGTGTTTGCCTGCGGTCAAATAGAAGAGGAAAGCTTCGTCTTTATTGCCCAATGTGACATTTTGCCAATCGGACGAATAGGCAAACAAAGTATAATTAAGTTCGTCAAAGGCAATCTTGCCGTCAATATAAACAATTCGGTTGGAATATAGGCCGCGGACCAGATTTTGTTTCGCTCGCATCGAAATATTGTAAAAACCGTCTTGCGGCACTTCGATTTCCCAACTGATCCAGTCACCCAATACTTTCCAGTTGTCGCCGCCGATAGCATTCAGTTTCGTTTCTTTCGGGCTGTACGGCGTCGTCACGTAACTGGAACGATCGGTAATCGGATAAAGCGTCGGGGAAGATTTGCTGGTGGCGTTTTCGGCTTCCACCCGGTAGGAATAACTCGGGGTTTCTTGGGAAACATTGGCATATTTGGCCTTGTATTCCGCGTAAGTCGGTGTTCTTGTGACACTTTCGATATAAATCTGATCGAGCAGAATGCATTCTTTAATCGCAACAAGCGCAATCGTATTGACACCCGCTGAGAAATAGAAGCGGTAGTTTTCGGTCACGTAACCCAAATCGTCGCGGAGCGGCACGGTTCTGAAAGTCGGTTTTTCGACTTGGTTGGGTTTGATGTCGTTGCCGTTTACGTCCTGTTTGAAAACCAGTTTTCCGCTTTCATCCAAACGCATACTGTCGGGGTTATTGTCCCACACCCGGTGAAAAACAAAACTCGCGCCTTCGAACGGGGTTTCTCCGTTAATCAAAAGCGTCCGTTCAATCGAGGAGCTTTTTCCTTTAATCGGATAATAGCGTACGGATATTTGGTAAAAACCCGCTGTTTCCACTTGGAAAGACCAGCCCACCTGGTCTTGTTCGGGAGCGTACAGAAGCGTATCTTCAAACGCATCTTTCAAACCTGTAAGAGCCGTTTTGCTTACCAAATAGGCTTTGGCGGCTTCGGTAATGGTATCATCGGGTCCGGTCAAAGGTTTTCCGAACTGCGCGGTGGTTTGGGACGGGTCGTAATTCCAAGCAGGAATAACAATCGATTTTTCAAGTTGAACATCGGTAGCGTTGTTGTCTTTTTTGTGCTTTTCGAGATATTGGTAATAACTGCTGTTATCGGTTGTTTTCGTCCAAGCCTGAGGATTATAGGTAAAAGACACCGGGTTCTTGGAGCCGCCCACAAAATTAATGCCGAGCAAGACCAGAACAATAACTCCTACCGTAATCAGAATCAAATACTTCTTCTTCATAGTCTCAACTTCCTTCTTTCAATTTTTCCAATACGCTGATCAGTTGCGTAATGCGACGGGAGCTTTCGCTTAAGCCCGCCGGTTTATTCCGTTTTTGCCACAGTTCGGCATGTTTAGCCAAAAAGGCCTGCAATTCGGAAATTATATCGTCGGTCATATCGTATTTTTTCAAAGCCAACATTTCGTTTGTTTTAAGGAGCGTTTTCAGTAATGCGAGGGCATTGGCCAGTTCCCCTTTGACGGTTTGGGCAACCGGAGATAAACCGTCGATTTTTTCCAGCCGCGCTTCGAAACCATCGAATTCGTTTTTCAAAAACAAACGGTTCTTTTCGCCGATGATGTTGGATGCCATTTTGGTTAAAAAATCTTTCGGCTCCTGGCGGGAATGTTCCGCCCACAGAATCGCACTGAACAGGCGGCTGCCGTAAGACCGATATTCACCTTCCAATCTTGTGTAGGTTGACATATCGAGAATAAGTTGCGCAAGTAAAGCGTTTTCAACCATTCGGCTTAAAAAAGGTGCAATCAAATACTCATGCGCTTCGTTGAAATTCCAACCGGCAAGGGCTCCGAAGATGAAACCCGGATAACTGAAAGGCAGATATTGCAAATGGCCCATATCGCCCCAATCGGTTACCAGAATTCCCAAACCGCGGTATTTAATCGTATTTAAACTGGCGTTTCGGATCGATCCAATCATATCCTGATAGCGGGACGTAATCACAGCCCAGGTGGATGTTCCCGCCGCAGCCATGAAATCAATTCCGGCTTCCGCCAACATTTTCAGATGTTTATAAAAAGGGTAGTCGGCCGAATATCCCCAATCGATAAAAATCAAATCTTTGCTTAAGTGTGCCAAACTTTCGGGATGGTGAATCAGCACATCGCCCCAAATCATCGGGCGCTTGTCGTAGGAACGAACCACTTCGGCTAGACTTTCCATGTATTCGATAAAAACGCGGTCTCTTCCCACTTTGTCGCAATAATCCTTGCTTTTCCCCTGACCCAATTCGTAGGGTTCGTCAAAGTTCATATTGAAATACTTCGACTTGGAATACGGCAACATGTCGCGATACATTTTGGTAACGAGTTCCCGGCTTCTCGGATCAAGCGGATTCAGGGTACTCGGAGCCCGGTGCGCTCCCCAAATAAAAAACCCTTCCGGAATTTCCGCCAAATCTTGGTATTCTTCTCTTTTCAACCAATCGCTCATATGGCCGAAACCGTTTTGATTCGGCACCAGATCGATGCAGCGGTCTAGGCAATACTGTTCCAATTCCCGGTATTCTTGGACGGTTATAAAGTTTCCGTTTTCCAATACTTCCGGGAAGCTCCGGTATTCGAAAGAAAATCCCTCGACATAAAGTTCCAAATGGTTGTATTTCAATTGTTCCAACCAATCCGCAATCTCTTTCAAAGTTTCCAAAGTCGGGACTTTGCTGCGGCTGATGTCTAGCAATACTCCCCTGACCGACAAATCGGGTTCGTCGGTGATTTCGACGCATGGGATTTCCCGGCCGTCAATCAATTGACCGAGGGTCGTAAAAGCAAAATGGGCACCTTCGATATCCGCAGCTTTGAGGGAAATACCTTCTTCGGATACCGTCAAAGCATAGGCTTGCTTGGGCAGATCCGCTTTAATCACCCGGAAGGCCGAAGGGGACGGGGAGATTGTCAATGCTTTGGCAAAAACCCGGCCGGCTTTTTTCAACAAGTGGGTTTGTTCGCTTTCCGTAAAGCCGAGAAAGGCAAGATGCTGGATTTTTTCGATATTGAGTGTTCCTTCCTGCTTTTTTACTGTTTTTGGCAAAGGCAAAAGTTGCATGGCGAAGGTCTCCTTTTGTAAAATAAACGTAACGGAATATTTAAAAAACTTTAATTCATTATAGCAAAGAAAGCGTTTTTTTTCAAGCAGTTGCATATTTTAATTTCCCGATCGGGTTAAGTCGAATCCTTTAAAAAAGCAGCGCCTAATGATCGCTGCTTTTTGTTATTACATCTAATTCCAGATATTTTTCAATTGTTTCAACGCTTCGTCTTTTACCGGATTGTCGCCCGGGACCAAATCGTGGTAGGTGAATAGAATTGTGCCTTTGATGGAGGAAAACAACTGATTGAAACGCAACTGATTGGCAATTTCATCGGGATTTTGCCAATATTCGGATTTGCCCATCTGGTATAAACCCTGACCAATGTAAAGCGTCGTCTTGGTTTCTTTGGCAATGCCTGCCCACCATTTGGTCAAATCGTGATAGGTTACGTCCGGACGTTCAAACGGGAAATAGACTTGGGGAACGACGTAGTCGATCCAGCCTTCTTTCATCCACTTGTAAATATCCGAGTATAAATCCGTATAGCACTCCAAAGCTTTCGGCGAATGGAGCGATCCTTTTTCCCAACCGCCTTCTTTGAGGGACGAATTGGTCCGGTAAATGCCGAAAGGACTAATGCCGAATAACACTTTTCTTCCGGTTTTGCTAAACGATTTTTTCAAAGCGTTGTTGATACTTTTGATTAAAGTGTCGACGTTTTGGCGCCGCCAATCGTCAAAACCGATTAAGCCAAAACGCTTGCAATAAGCGTTGTAATCGGCAATTTCGTACTGCGGATCAATCTTGGCATAAGGGTAAAAGTAATCGTCAATGTGGATTCCTTCCACATCGTAATTGTTGACGATTTCCGAAACGGTTTCGGTGATAAATTCGATTACTTCTTCCGAAGCTGGCCTTAGAATAACCTTTCCCGCCCCGTCCAAAATCGTGCATTCGGGATGGCGTCGCGCAAAATTCAACGCATCCAATGTGCTTAAATATTCTTCTTTGGTTTGGTTCAAATCGTTTAAGCTTTTCAGGCTGACCCGATAAGGATTCATCCAGGCATGCACGCGGATTCCGTACTTGTTTGCCTCGTCAATCACGAATTGCAAGACGTCAAAACCGGGATCCTGACCTTCCGTACCCGTGATAAAACGGGACCAGGGATTAAGAAGCGAAGGATAATAAGCATCGTTTGCGGGGCGAACCTGGAAGACGATGGTATTCATGTTGTAGGAAGCGATCCGTTCAATCATCGCTTTCAGATAGTTTTGATACTCTTCCTTGGATTTCATTTGGGGGGTATCGATGTTTGCCACATTCGACACCCACACGCCCCGAACTTCCTCCGGTTTGAAATGATATTTCGGCAAGGTAACAACTTCGTCCGTACCGAAGTAGGTCACATAAGGATTACCTTCCTTTTGGGGCGCAAAGCGTTTCAGTTTCATTACATCTTACCCCGCTTTCTCATTAGGACGAGAACGCTTGATAAAACGATAATCTGCGACAGAATAATCATCCAGCCGCTGCCCATTTTGCATCCACCGGAAGCTGTTTTCGGCACAATTTGGAAAGCCTCGGATACGCTTTCGGTTTCAAATTCGCCGTCGCTTGCGACAATTTTCAAAAGCGCGCCGCTTGCTTCTTCGTTCGGCACGGTCCATTCAAAGGAGTAATTGCCGGTTGCGTTTTTGGTAAATTCGTGAACCTTTTGGAAAGTCGAACCGTCTTTGGCAAAATACAGCGTAATCGATAAGCTATCGGAATCATCGGTTACTTTGGCGCTGATAGTGACTTTGCTCTTTCCGTCAACCTGGGAATCGATTCCAAACGAAACATCCGATATTACCGGAGCCTGGTTAACCACAGGATTGCCGAGAACAAACGGTTCGGATTCGACTTCCGTAGTTTTGTAACCGTCGCTTGCCACGATTTTCATTTTGGTATTCTCGGAATTTAAATAATAAGCAACCCAGGTATAAGAATAGAAGCCGTTTTCGTCCAGGGTCATCGGGAATTCGTATTTGTAAGCGACACCGTCTATCGCAATCTTTAGAGTTACCGCTAGTGGAGCGGATTCCGGATCGGATACTTTGGCTTTGACGGTTACTTCATCGCCGCCTTTGATATTGTCTTTGAGTCCGAAATCGACATCCGTAATTACCGGAGCCAGATTAGGAATGATTACGCTCGTGTCTTTTTCCACGTAACCGTCAACCAATTGGTTGTTCAAATCGAAGACCCGCATTAAGAAAACATCATCGTCTTCGGCGGTTGCTTCGACATTATGAACCTTGCCGGTATTGGTTTGGTTGACTAAGGCCACCATATTGGCTTTGGTAAATTCATATTCGGCATTTTTCTTGAAGCGGTAAATCGCATATCCTTTGGCATTTTCGACTTCCGCAAAACTGATTTGCAATTTATCGCCCTTTTCGATGATGGAAAAATCCGGGATATCCGGTGTCGGAGCGTCGATTTCCCCGTAAACCGGAGTTAGGGCGCCTTTTTGCCAATAACCTCTGATTAAGCCCATTCCCCGGGCAAAGAGTCCACCGGACGCCACACTGGTATAATTGTATAAGACATAACCGTGGATTTTGCCCACCAGTTCGGAGGTTGTGCCGTTATAGTACATTTGTTTCGAAATGGCCCGTTCGTCGTTCCACTCGTTGATTCGGTAAACCGGCGTGCCGATATACAGTTTGACATCGGTCGGCTCAACGACATTGGCCCACCAGTTGACAAACATGCGATAGCTGTCGCCAAATTCCATGTATAATTGCGGGAGAATATAATCAATCCATTCTTCTTCGACCCATTTTTTCGTATCCGCATACAATTGGTTGTAAGTCGAGTAACCCCAGCAAGGAGCACCGACCGTACCGCCCGGAACCCCGGACGATGGACAATTCTCTGGATCCGGAGCCCACATATGGGCAGGGCTGATACCGAACGCAACCCGATGGGCACCCGGTTTTTGATTGTGTTCTTCGACCAAATCCGAAACCATTTCCACCATTCGGTCGACATTGTTGCGACGCCAATCCGGTTTGGATAATGTGCCGCCTTTTGCCAGGTATTCATCGTAATCCGCATCGTCCGCCCAAGGTTCGACCGGATAGCCGTCGTATTTTTCGGCCGCCGGGTAGAAGTAATCGTCGAAATGGATTCCGTCTACCTCGTAGTTGGTGATAATTTCGGAAATGGTGTTTGCCAAATGCGTTAAGGTTGCTTCATGGGCAGGATTCAAAACCATCCGACCTTCGGCACCCATCAAAACTTTTTGTTGGAAACTGGCATCAACCGGATCCAAGAAAGGATTGTCGTAACCGTTTCCGGCCATGGATCTTCTGCCGCTTGCGTAACTGCGTTTATAATCCTGAACTTCGGTCTTAACCGTATTGATGGTACCTGCCGAAAGGGCGGTATCGTATTTGACGGAATAGGATGTTACCGATGTGCGGTAAGGGTTAAGCCAGGCATGGAATTCGATTCCTTCGGCGTGCGTTACTTCAATCATCCAGGCAAGCGGATCCCAACCCGGGTCCACGCCGTAACCGGCAAGATAATCGCTCCACGGATTATATTGCGACGGATAAAAAGCATCGTTGGCCGGACGGACCTGGAAGAAAATCGCATTCATTTTGTTGAGTTTGATGCGATCGAGAATAGCCAAATAGTTTTGTTTCCATTGGTTGATGGCGGCTTCGGATGTACCGGCCTGTTTCGGAATATCGATATTGGAAACGGTGGCAACCCAAACTCCGCGCATTTCTTCCGTCGGTTCGACGTAAGGAACGGTTTCGGCCGAGGAAGGAAAACTGTAAAGGGTTAAAAGCATGAGACTTACGGCCATTAAAAAGACCAAACTCTTTTTAAAGGTTGACCTGATTAAACAAATTTTTTTCATAATAGACTCCTTTGCAATAATTTTTCAAAATTCTGATGGCTGATTTTTTTAACCAAAGTTTCGCTGAAGCCCCGTTGAAACATTTCTTTGACAATTCCCTGCGCGTCGCCGTGGCTTCTTAAATCGTCAAGGTTGTCATTGACGTATCCGGGCAAAAAATCCATCATATCAAGTCCTAACATTACGTGGTCTTCGCCCATGATGTTGATCAAATATTCGATTTGATCGACTAAGCCTTTGATGTTTTGTTTTAAAGGATCCAAAGAAACAAAGCGTCGGGCGGCTACTGCCCCAATCATTCCTCCCGCTTCCTGCAAAGCTTTCAACTGATGATCGGTTAAATTGCGGGGATGTTCCGATAAAGACCGGCTGTTGGAGTGAGAGGCAATGAGAAGACGAGGGCGTTCGCTCAGCACGTCATAAAAACTTTTTTCGTTTAAATGGGAGACATCGACAATCATCTTTTTTTCGTTCATGTAAGCAATAAAGGTTTTCCCGAGAGCGGATAAACCGACTTCTTTGGGACCTTTGACTCCCCCCGCAAGATGATTGGCTTCATTCCAGGTTAGCGAGGCGTGCCTGATTCCCATTTGATACAATTTGTCCAAGGTTGCCAAATCTTTGACATTGCGCAAGCCTTCCAAACCTTTGATTACCGAAAACTTATCTTCATACGGCGCATAGACTTTCAGAGCGTCCTGATATGCACTGACGATATCAAAATCGCTTTCGGAATAAATAACCCATATTCCCCCGGCAATCTCGCCTTTTCGCAAGGAAGACAAATGGTCGGTCAAAAAAGGATCGCCTACGCCGTTACGGTATTTGCGAAAAAGATTATCGAAAATGTCGCAATGAGTATCATAGATCTTCACATTAAAGCGGCCACCTTTCATTGCATTTCATATATATATTATATCATATGTCAAAGATTTAAGAAAGCGTTTTAATTATCATCTTTCCCAATAAAAACAAGACGCACCTTGTGAATGCGTCCTAATTCTTTTGCTTTTAGCTCATTTTCGCGAGTTCGCTTTTAAAATCAATAACCTTTTATCTTCGTTTTTTAAGCAAGAAAAGAAGCCCGAACGAAAACAACCAGGCATAAGTCAGCCAGCAGGTACCTGTCTGACAGCCTTTGGGGCCAGGATTCGGTTCTGGTTCGGGGTCTTGGTTTTGACACGAGGAAACAAGTTTGGCCACGTTGGAAATCCGATAGGTTTCCAAATCCCCGTCGGAGGCGATTACTTTCACACACACTTCTTCGATGTCAAAGGCAAAGGAATACCAGTAAGCATATATATATTCGCCCACGATTTCATAGTCTTCCACCTCATAGCGGAAGTTGCCTTCAGGTCCCGTAATCGACACCAAGATCTGATAATCGATTATTCGGTCTTCCGCATCAACCGCCTGTTTGAATTTAATCAGTGTATCGGTGAGCGGGGTAATAATCGGTTTCCCTTCGTTGAAAATGATTTCTCCCAATTCCGGCGGCGTATTCGGTTGCGCCTGTCCAAAATCGATTTCTTTGATATTTGACGAAGGATGGCAGTTTTTCGATACCGGCCGAAGAAAGTAGCGTTTATTTTCTTCTTTGGTTAGATTAAGGATGTTGCCTTCCTTCCGGGCAGAAATTATGTCAGAGCGGTTTTGGGAACTGTTTAAATCGATTTTACCGCCCGAATCCGTTTGGTACAAAACATAATAGGCGATATTTTCCCGGTAAGGGATAAATATTTTGAACTCAGACTCCGCTTGTTTTCGGACAATGTTTAAATGGTCGATTGCAAGATTACCCGAATCGTCTTCGCCCCGCGGAAGCGGCAATACCGGTTGATTCCAAACCGAGCGAAAATAGGCCATCCCCTGTTTCAAGAGGGTAGTCGTATTAGCCAATAAGTCGTTATAGGCAAATACCGCCGAACCTTTGATGCAAGGGAATTTCTGATTGAACTTCAGTTGGTAAACCATTTCTTTGGGGTCCAAAAAGCGGGTATCGCTGTCTTCGAATTGATAGATACCGTGCGCCACATACATTTTAACCGGTTTTAAACCTTGGGCTTCCCGAGCGTCGTTGGTTTTTGAAACCACATCTGCCCACCAGCTCACGATATCCGCATACGGCACTTCCCGGTTGGCAAAGTCGTAATAGACCTGCGGAGCGATATAATCGACCAAACCTTCTGCGACCCATTTTTTGGTATCGGCGAATAAATCGTAATACGAGCTGTAAGCATAACAGTGAGTATTGGAACCGTCCGGAGAAGTCCGTTCATTGCCCGGGCAGTATTCGCTGTTCGAACGCCAGACTGCAGCCGGTTTGGAACCGAATTCCACAAACTTCCCGGTTTTTTGATTGTGGGAATCAATGGCCTGCCGGATTTTACGCATCATGTTGTTGATGCTTTCCCTACGGAAATCGCCCAAAGATAAACCCGCCGGCATTTGGAAAGAGGAAGGATTATTGACATATCGATTGTAAGTGCCCAAATCGTTCAAAGTATCTTCGTTGTGCCAAACGGTATTCCCCCCCGCAAAATTTCGATTCGTCGTTTGCGAATTGGCCCCGCTTCCGGAAAGATAAAAGTAATCATCAAAATGCAAACCGTCGACATCGTATTTGGAGACGATTTCCGTGATGGTATCGACCAAAAAATCCTGAACCGCCGGTTCCCCCGGGTTCAATATCAGTTTGGTGTCGCTTTCGCCCAAAATAACATATTCGGGATGGCGACGGGCGAAACTGATTTCCGAAAGGCTGTTCAGTTTCTGGTGTTTGAGGGAAATCAATTCTTCATTGGAGTATCGCGAAGCATTTGTTTCGTTCGGCAGAATAGCGCTTGGGGTGATGCGAAAGGCATTGAGCCAGCACTGAAAAAACATTCCCCGTTTATGGGTTTCTTCGATCATCCATTCCAGCGGATCCCAACCGGGATTTACTCCGTGACCGGCCAGAAATTCGCTCCAGGGATTCAGTTCCGAAGGATAAAAAGCATCATTGGCCGGGCGGATTTGGAAAAAAATCGTATTCATGCGATACAGTTCCATCCGGTCCAAGATAGCCACAAAATTATCCTGATAAGCTTTGATGGCGCTTTCGGTTGTTCCCGCCTGTTTTCCGATATCGATATTGAAAACCGTGGCGACCCACACCCCCCGCATCTCCGCTATCGGAGTTTGGTAGAATTTGGGGATGGTAACCTGCGTCGAAGAATTGAGGTACGTGACTTTCTTGCCGTCTACCAAAAGCGGTTCTTCTTCCGCCGCAAAGGCCGGTACAGGATACGAAGAAAACAAAAAGACAAAACTCAAAATTATTAAGAAAAGGGCGTTTAGCCCTTTAATACATTTTTTCATTATAGCATTTCCCTTTTGACGGTTTTTTGCCGGTCGTATACCGCAAACCCCTCGGCGTACTGCGTGCGGTTTAAACAGCCTCTGACTCTGGCAAGCGCCGAGTAATAATCGTAATAAGGGAAAGATTTGCTGTTCATGATAAACCAATGGGTTTGCATCGCTTTTTGCCACAGTTCAAAACCCGGGGTGATGTCGACATAGACATACGGTACAAATTCGTCCGCATCTTCCCAGTTTTCGCAGAAATAAATCGGCGCATAATGGCGTTTGCCCTTAAGTTTGTCCCCAACATCGATTCCCGCGTAAAACTGTGCGTCCGGAACCATGAGATGGGTATTGTTGTGGTCTTTGTGCATGGTGCTTTTCCAATGGGTAACAATCACATCGGGGGCAAAATCCCGGATGACCTGGGCAATTTTCAGTCTTACTTCTTCGTTGTTCGGAAGTTCGCCGTCTTTGTATTCGAACACGATGGCTTTTCCGTTAACCATCTCGGCGAAAGTTTCGGCTTCTTTAACTTTTTGCTTGCGGTATTCGTCCTGGGTCAAGTGCGGGGGATTGCCTCTTTCGCCCGCGGTTAAAGCAAGCAAAAGATTGGTTCCGCCGTTAAGGGCGTTGGTGGCAAGCAGCCCGCCGGCGGTCAATTCCATATCGCCGACATGAGCGCCGATGGCAAGGATTTTTCTTGGTGCAGGCATTATTTCAACTCCTTCTTCATAATTGCGAATGTTTGCACGATCTTGAATCCGGCATACAAATAGATATTACGGGCAAGGTTGTCAAGACCGGTAAAGAACGTCATGAACTTCGAACCGTGTTCTTTGGAATATTGGCAAAGCGTGCAGAACAAAGCCTTTCCGAGTCCGACACCCCGGACATTCGGATCGGTCGCAATACCGTCGAAGTGGGCCCTTCCCGAAGGTTCGGTATACATGGCACCGGTCCAGCCGACGATTTTGCCCCTTTGCGAGACAACCAGAAACGGATTCGGTCTTTCCAAAGAAAGGTTGTAACGGATAGCTCTTTCAAAAGCTTCGTTTTGAATATTGGCGCAAAATTCGTCCAAACCGTAATGAACATTGGGATCGTATAAATCGATGGAAAAGCCTTTTTCGGAATTTGCTTTCATTTTTTCGTAAACGTCCGCCGGTGTTTCGTATTTGTCGAGCGGCAAATGGAAGGCATCGCAAAAACCTTGGACATCGAATTTATGATGAAGCAGGAAAAAGTATTCCGGAGAATTGACCGGTACAGCCGGTGCGCCCGGATGGTCATGTTTGTCGGTATCGGGAATATACCAAGGCCAGTTCATATTGCTCAGGAAAACAACGCGAATGGCTTTTCGTCCTTTCCGTCTGAGATCCAGTTCGCACATTTCCAAAAGTTTGGCTCCGATTCCTCTTCTCCGGTGGGTGCTTTTGACCAGGATTGCGGTCAGGTAACCGGGTTTGGACAAATCGGTGATATCCGCTTTTTTGACAATCCCGCAAACAAATCCCACAACTTCTTCCCCGTCAAGGGCGATAAAGGAAGCCGAGTCGGCAAAATCCGGATGATTGATTACATGAGCCCGGAAACTTTCCGGCGTAAAAGGTTTATAAAAACCTCTGATTTCGGCTTCTTCGTTCCAAAGGTTCAACAAGCCGTTAAAATATTTATCCTCGTAATACAAATAACGCATTTATAGATCCTCCTTTTTAAATTCATCGAGATGCGCCATGATAAAGTTGGCCAGTTTCGGCCGAACGGTAATTATTTTTAAATTTTCCCGCGTCGGGTGAACGCGGTTTGTCAACAGGCAAAAACCGATTTCGTTTCGGCGGTCAATCCAGATATTGGTTCCGGTAAAACCGGTGTGTAAAATCGTTTCTTCGCTAACCAAGTCGCCGGCCGAAGAATAGCATGATTGGATAATCCAACCGATTCCGCGGCGATCGTAGTTTTTAATCAAAGGGTGACTTATTTCGACCTTAGGCGCAAAGAGCAAATCGATAACGGCTTCGGAAAAAATGCGTCGGCCTTTATAGACACCTTTGTTCAGAATCATGTCGATAAAATGCGCAACATCCGTTACCGTGGAGAATAACCCGGCGTGGCCGGCCACTCCTCCCAAAATATAACTTTTTTCGTCGTGTACTTCTCCCCTTAAAATACCCTGGACAATCCGGTCTTTCCGTTCTTCGGTCGGAGCGCACCGTTTCTTATCCCCGGGATTGTAGGTTGTATCGAACATTTCAAGTGGCGTAAATAAAATTTCTTTGGCATATCGGTCTAACGGAACGCCGGTGATTTTTTCGATGATTTTGCCGAGCAAAATATAGCCGATATCCGAATAAACGATTTGGGAATTTCGCGGATAAACCAAATCCATCGCAAAGATTTTTTCCATCAATTCTTCTTTGCTTGCGATTTCTTTGGCACGCGAAACATCGGCGGGCAGTCCCGACGAATGGGTCAGTAAATCCCAAACCGTAACTTCCTGATGCCTAAATTCCGGAATAAAGGTTTGCACCGCAGTATGGAGCCTCAGACGGCCCGCTTCAACCAATTTCAAAATCAAACTGGTGGTGGAAACTACTTTTGACAAAGAAGCCATATCGTAGACGGTATCGATGTCGTTCTTTTCGATTTCGGGAAAGAGGGCTCGGTTTCCCAAGGAACCGAAGTAGCTGCGTTTTTTGGTAACGATGCAATAATTGGCTCCGGGAAAAGCACCGTCGTCGATTGATTCCTGAAGGAGTTTTTCGAATGCTTCAATTGCTTTCATAGGTCACCTCATTAAAAATATTATAGCATACTTAAAAATAAAATGATAACGTTTTATTAAAGAAAAATATTTGGTTTGATGCTTCTTTTGTCAGGCCAAAAAACAAAACCCAAGAATGGGAACAAAAAAAATCCTTGCGTTTTTCGCAAGGACTTAAAACTTTTTGTTTATTCAAATATATATGCCGACTTATTTTTGCGACAGCTCCACTAAATAATAGTTCTTCTTGCCGCGCCGGATCACCACGAAAGTATCACCGACGGTATTGTCTTTTTCGAGCGTTGCTTCCAAGAAATCGACAACTTTGCCGTTTACCGAAATAGCCCCGTTGGTTATGAAGGTTCTTGCTTCCCGTTTGGAAACCGCCGCTTTGGCCAAAACCAAAGCATCGATCAAACCGGTGCCCGGTTCGACACTGGTAACCGGCAAACCTTCAAAAGCCATTTGGATTTCCTGGTGGGACAAGCCTTGGTATTCGCCCGAAAAGAGCGCTTCGCTGATTCGGACGGCCTGTAGCAAAGCTTCTTCGCCGTGAATGAATCTTGTTACTTCCGCAGCCAAAGCTTTTTGGGCTTTACGTAAATGCGGTTCGGTTTTGAGCGATTCTTCCAACGCTTCGATTTCTTCTTTCGAAAGGAACGTGAACTGTTTCAAACGGCTGATAACGTCTTCGTCGGGAGTATTGTACCAAAACTGATAGAACGCATAAGGGGTGGTTTTTTTAGGATCGAGCCAAACGGCACCGGATTCGGTTTTGCCGAATTTCTGTCCGTCGCTTTTGGTCAAAAGCGGAACGGTTAAACCGTATGCCTTGGCATCGGCGCCGTTCATTTTTCGGATTAATTCCAAACCGCCCGTGATATTTCCCCACTGATCCTGACCGCCGATTTGCAACTGGCAGTTTTTCGTGCGGTATAAATATTCGAAGTCCAAAGCCTGAAGGATTTGGTACGAGAATTCCGCATACGAAATACCCGAATCAAGCCGCGCTTTGACGGTTTCTTTGTTGATCATGTAATTGACATTGAAATATTTGCCGTAATTGCGAAGGAACGACAAAACATCGATCTTATGGGTCCAATCATAGTTATTGACCATTTCGCAGTTAAACATTCTGAGAACTTGTTCGTATAGTTTTTGGCCGTTGTATTCGATTTCTTCCCGGGAAAGCAGTGTCCGTTCCCCTCCCGGTTTCGGGTCGCCGATCGAACTGGTTGCTCCGCCAATCAAAAAGATTGGGGTATGGCCGTGCAGTTCCAAACGTTTGGAAAACAGATAAACCAATAGGTGCCCGACGTGCAAACTGTCTCCGGTTGGGTCGGCGCCAAGGTAGAAAGTGATATGGCCGTTGTTTAAAATGTCGATTAATGCTTCGTCAGTGATGGAATGAATCAGTCCCCGCCACTGTAATTCTTCAAAAAATGTCATATAAACTCCTTAAAAGGTTATTTTGTAGTTTCCCGCCAAACAATATTGTAATCGATCAGTTGTTGGAGGTTTTCCACATCCTCACCCATTTTTTCTTCCATTAAATTTGTTAAAAGATTCATGGCCGCTTCGCCCAATTCATAAATCGGGGTATTGATGCAGGTAAGTTTTGGCCGCGACAATACAGCATACCGGGTATTTTGGAAACCGATGACTTGCAGCTGATCCGGAATCCTGATGCCGAGCGTCCGGGCAATATTGATAAATGATACCGCCATCGAGTCGCGGACAACAATTGCCACTTCCGGATAGCCTTCAGAAAGGATTTCCCGGTAGGTGGCTTCGTTGAGTTCGGTTTTGCCCGATACCGGAATTACTTTCGGTTCGAGACCTGCTTCCTGCATGGCTTTGTTGTAACCTTGGACCTTTAAGTCGTTAACCATGTATTTGCGAATCGAGGTAATCATCCAAATCTTTTTGTTACCGCGAGCAATCATTTCCTTGGTAATATCGTAAGCGGCTTTGACGTAATCGATCGATACGCTCGGAACGCCCGGATCGTTGCAGATTGTGTTGGTCAAAACGACGTCAACGGATGCTTCCATGATCAACTCCAGATGTTCGTTGGTCAGTTCGTCGTTGATGTAAAGCACGCCGTCAACACCGGAGGCAATAACATCGCCCCAAAGTTCTTTTTCGCTTTCGATCGGCGCTTCCTGCCCGCGGTTGTTGTTGACAAAAAGACGAAGGAGATAACCTCTGCGTCTTGCGCAATCGGCGATACCGTTAATCATTTCCGCAACCGAACTACGGGTCAGTTCGGGAACCATAATGGCAACGGTCGTCGATTTGGAACTCGCCAATCCTTTGGCGTTTAGGTTCGGTTTATAACCGAGTTCTTTGATTATTTTTTCAATACGTTCTCTTGTGGCCGGTTTTACTTTTTCGGGATGGTTCAAAACCCTGGATACGGTTGCTAACGATACACCAGCCGCCCCCGCAACATCATAAATTTTTACTTGGTTCATTTTACACTCCTTATCGTTTTATTTTTTATTTCTTTTTCATTTTTTATTATACTGCATTTTTACTGTTTTATCAAGAAAAATGAAAATAAACCTTTCTTTTTCATTAGACATTGCTTTTCAACAAGAATTCCAGCCAACGGTTGACGATTCCCGCTCCCAAAAATACCCAGACTTCTTTTTTCGAAAAATCGATTTTTTGCAATACAAAAGGAGTAAAGACTTTAAAAGAACGGAAATATTCGTTGATTTTGGTTTGGAGTTCAGCGTTTTCTTTTTCCCGAGCCGATGCAAAAACTTTTTCTAAGTACACTTCGTCAAACCTGGCCAACGCTTTGGCAAATTGGCGTTTGAAGGCAAGGGTTCTGGAATACGTGTGCGGCTGAAAAATGACATTGATTTTCAACCCCGGGTATTTTTGCCTCAAAGCCTGATGCAGCGCAAGAATCTCCGTCGGATGATGCGCGTAATCATCTATCAACACGGTATTGCCGACCTGATGGGTTTGCATCCTTCGTTTGGGAAGACGGGCAAAATGCAATTGCGCCTGAATTTCGTCCCGGCGCATGCCGAGTTTCAACCCGATAATAATAGCCGCAGCTGCATTGTAAATCATGTGTTTTCCGGTAAACGGGATGAAATAAACCTGATGGTTGACCAAAAAGGTAAACCCGTGCTTGGTCTGCGTAATCAGACGAATCCGGTAGTCGTTATCCGGTCGGAACCCGAAAGTGGTACGTTTGGGATGCCTGATTTTTCGGCCGTTTGGAAAATCTCCGTTGATAATCAATTCTTCTGCCTGACTTGCGACGGTCTGAAAAGCCCGGATAACCTCCTCCGCACTCGAAAAGAAGTCGGGATGGTCTTGTTCGATATTGGTGATTACCAGGATTTTGGGCTTGAAAACATGAAAGTGGTTTTTGTATTCGCAAGCTTCGTAAACAAAATACTTGGGATTTTTTTGGGCAAAACCGGTACCGTCTCCGCTGACCATGGCTATTTTTTTCCGTTGCAAAACCTGGGCGGTCAATGAAGTGGTAGTGGTTTTTCCGTGGGTTCCGGAAATCGCGATATGGATACCCGGTACCATGTTTAAGGCTTCGTGGTAGTATTGATACGGGAAGTTGTTTTCCTTGATTTTTTTTACCTCCGGATGCAATTCGTCGTAAGCCGTACTGATGATATAATGGCTATCGCCCCGGATATTTTGTTCGTTAAAGGGATAGACCGGAATTCCTCTTTCAATCAACCCGTGGGAAGTCGAAAAATCCATTTCGACATCGCTCCCTTCAACCTCATGGCCCAAATCGGCTAAGACTTGCGCCAAGGCCGACATCCCGCTGCCTTTAATACCGACAAAAAAATATTTTTTCTTCATATTATCCCCTCTAAAGTCATTATATGAGACTAAAGGGTAAAATAAGAAAAAATTCGGGGAATAAAAAAACCCACTAAGGATTCCTTAGTGGGAGTTAAACTACCTGCGTTCTTTGATACGGGCAGCTTTTGCGGAAAGGGAACGAATGTAATGAAGTTTGGCGCGGCGAACTTTACCTCTGCGAACTACTTCGATCTTGGCAACCATTGGCGAATGAACCGGGAAAGTTCTTTCAACACCAAGACCAGAAGAAATTTTACGGACGGTATATGTTTCGCTTATACCTCCACCACGGCGCGAAATAACTAATCCTTCAAAAACCTGGATTCTTTCGCGATCGCCTTCTTTAATACGAACATGGACTTTTACATTGTCACCAGGACGGAAGTCAGGAATATCGGTACGTAAGTACGGTTTGGTTACTGCTTCCAACAATTGTTGACTCATAATAACACTCCTTTTTCTATTTTGAATATATATTCAAAAGATATTCATACCTATCATGACAATAGTAGCGGAATATTCCGTAAGTACATATTTCTTACAGCGTTTTTTATTATACCATATTCTCTCCAAACTTTCAAATAATATAGCAATATTTCTTTGGGAAATAAAATGTATGCCATGTAAAAAAATGAAATAAATGTCAAATCATCATAAAAAACCTTGGAAAATGTTATAATATATCTATAAGGAGTTTTTTTATGGCAATTAAAATCGGCGAAATCAATGAATTGACGGTAAAAAGGGAAACGGATATCAGTTATACACTGACTGACGGTTATCAGGATTTTTTCCTGCATTTCAATCAAACCCCCAATCCTTTGCAAATCGGCGAAAAAGTAAAAGCTTTTTTGTATTACGACCAAAAGAAAAGACTTTGCGCAACCCTTGAACAACCTTTTATCACTGCCACCAAATACGGTTTGGTCAAAGTGGTTAACATTCACGGAGATGCAGGGGTTTTTGTGGATATCGGCATCAGCAAAGATATTTTGCTTTCGAAGGATTTTCTGCCGGCATCCAAAAAACTGTGGCCGATTGTCGGGGATGAAATATATTGCATTTTAAAATTAAAAAGCGACCAATTAGTCGCTCGCTTGCTTAATAAAAACGATGTTGACGAAATAAAGTCTCCCCTTGCCATCGGGAGCGAAGTCGAAGGAATCGTATCGCACATTTCCGACATCGGAATCGGTTTGTTTGCCTCTTCTTTGGCCTATATTTTCGTTCATAAGAGTTTGATGCGCAAAACTTATCGTATCGGCGAAAAATTAACGGTTAAAATCATCAACATCAACAAACATAACGATTACAACGGCAGTTTAATCGAACAAAAAGAATTGGCGCGCATCGGGGATTCGCAAATCATTTTGCATGCCTTGCAAGTCCGGGGCGGAGTTGTTCCGGTGGGAGACGCTTCGACCCCCGAAGAAATATTCCAGGCTTTCAAAATGAGCAAAGGTGCTTTTAAACGAGCTGTCGGTTTGCTATATAAAGAGGGTTTGATTATTATCGAGGACCAACGGATTATTTTAAAAGATTTCCAACCTTAAAAGCAAAACAAGCCTAAAGTGAAACAATCACTTTAAGCTTGTTTTTTTATTCTCCGGGTCCACAACCGCAGTCCTCGATACCGCTGACGAAGTGGAGCATATCCTGAGCTTTTTCTTTCAAAGAAGAAAAACCGTCTTCGTAATAATAGACTTTTTTATATCCGGATTCAGTCAACCACTTGGCAACCGTTCTAACATCGGTTCCGTCGCTATCGATCAAGATAACCGCGGTTTTGGTATCGTACATTCCTTTCAGCCAAGTGACCATTTCGGTTTCGTTTCCGTTTTTTACGTTGTAATTGATAAAACCTTGCACGTGGCTTTCGGCAAATGTGCCTTCTTCTTTTCCTTCATCGGTTCCCAAAGGGCGAAGGTCTATATATATGACACCGGTCTTCTTGCCGGTTTCATATTCCATAATCAAATCAACAAAGTCTTTTACGGTTGCTTCCTTGTAGGATTTTACCTTGGTGCAACCGGTCAGGGTAAATAACAGCAAGATAACGATTACCGCTTTTTTCATTTTTCTTTCAAACCTCTCAAGACTGCATAATCTTCCGGAGTAAGCGCGGCTTTTTCCAAAAGATCCGGTCTTACTTTTTTGGTTTTCTTCAGAGCTTCCGCGCGTTGCCATTTTCTGATATTGGCATGATGGCCCGAAAGCAATATCTCCGGAACCGCATGTCCGTCATAAACCGGCGGACGGGTATATTGAGGGTATTCCAACAAGTCGTCGGAAAAAGATTCGTTTTTAATCGACTCTTCGCTGATTACTCCGGGAACAAGACGGGAAATTCCCTCCAAAAGGACCATGGCGGGGATTTCTCCCCCGGTCAAAACATAATCACCGATGGAGATTTCTTCGTCGATATAATTGGTAATTCGATTGTCGATGCCCTCATAGTGCCCGCAAACAATTACGATGTGGTCTTCGTTTTTCAATTCGTTTAACTTAGCTTGGGTCAAAGGATAACCGGAAGCGGAAGTCAGAATTTTTTTGGCTTTGTCGAGATCCGGAATCGATTGCATTGCCAAGTGAATCGGTTCCACGCTGATTACCATTCCCGCTCCCCCGCCGTAGGCATAGTCGTCGACTTGGCCGTGTTTGTTGGTGGCAAAATCGCGGTAGTTGATAAGCCTGATTTCGATCAAGCCTTTTTCGCGGGCCCGTTTGATTATCGATTGGTTGATTACTCCGTCAAACATTGCCGGAAACAACGTCAAAATGGTAAAGCGAATCATCTCAGTCCCTCAATTTCGTTAATGACGATTTGGTTCTGATCGACTTTTGCGATAAAAGCACCGACAAACGGAATCAGAATTTTTTGGTTTTCTTCGTTTTTTACTTCAAGTACCGGCGAAGACGGCAAAAAGATTACATCGGTTACGGTCCCCAAAAGTTCCCCTTCGGTATTTTTCACTTTTTTCCCGATTAATTCATGAAGATAGAATTCATCGTCTTCGAGCGGCTTCAGCGTATCCTGATCGACAAATAAATCGATGCCCAAATAATCTTGGATTAAATTGATGTCAAACAAACCGTCAACGGTAATTACGGGCTTTCCCTGATGGAGGCGAAAAGAAGATATCGTTATTTTTTTCATTCCGTCGGGAAACTTGCCGAACAGCACATTGCCTTGGGCAAAGCGTTCGGTGACAAAATCGCTGTCGGAGTTTACTTTCAGTTCCCCTTTTAATCCGAGAGGTTTGGAGATTGTTCCTACTTTGATGTAATTCATACTTCTTGTTCCTCAACTGTTTCGGTTTGATGTTTATATAAGCCCATTACACGCATCGCATTGAGTATGGCAAGGAGCGAAACGCCGACATCCGAGAAAATGGCCAGCCAAATCGTGACGGTGCCAAAGACGCCAAGGAGTAAAACAAAGATTTTGATTCCGAGCGACAGAGTAATGTTTTGCACAACAAGCTGACGGGTTTTTTTGGCAATCGCCAATGTTTCATCAACTTTCTGCAAATTGTCGCTCATAATAACCACATCCGCAATCGCAATCGCCGCATCGCTTCCCGTCGCTCCCATGGCAATGCCGACATCGGCCGAACTGATGACCGGAGCGTCGTTGATACCGTCGCCGATATAGATGGTTTTGCTTTTCGGCGTGGTGTTGAGCGCGCGGATTTCATTAAGTTTTTCGACTTTTTCGTTCGGCAACAGTTCCGAATAGACATCGTCAATATCCAAAGCATTGGCCACGCTTTCGGCGACCCCTTTGGCATCTCCCGTCAAAAGGTGGATTTTTTTGACACCGCGTTTTCGGAGGCTTCGGATTGTGTCAACTGCTTCGTCGCGGATAACGTCTCCTACGACGACATAACCCAAATAGGTACGTTCTTTGGTTACATGCAGGATCATGCCCGGTTTATCGACTTTCGGAACTTCAAATTTGTTTTCTTTCATTAGACGGGAATTGCCGACCATGATTCGGGCACCGTTGATAGTGGCTTTCAGACCCCGGCCACTGAATTCCGTGAATTCCGCAATTATTTCAGGGAAGATCCTGTCTCTTCCGTATTCGTCGACAATGGAAATACCAATCGGATGGGTTGAGTAATATTCTCCGTATGCCACCAGCCGGTGCAGTTCTTCGGCGGTTGTGCCGGGATTCATCGGAACAACTTCTTTGATGCCGAATTCTCCTTTGGTTAAGGTGCCGGTCTTATCGAATACCACTTGTTCGACATTGTTCAAAGCTTCCAGGTAGTTGCTGCCTTTGATTAGGATACCGCGCTTGCTGGCAATTCCGATTCCCGCAAAAAACGATAGCGGAATGGAAATGACCAAAGCGCACGGACAAGAAATAACAAGGAAAATCATCGCCCGGTAAACGGAATCGGTTAACGTCAAACTCGAATTCGAATCGAAAATTTTGACGATTAACGGAAATACCGCAATCAACAACGCACAGGCACTGACAATCGGGGTATAATAACGGGCAAACTTGGAAATGAATTCTTCCGCTTTGGCTTTTTTGGTCGAAGCATTTTCCACCATTTCGATGATTTTGGACATCGTCGATTCGGTGCTGGCTTTGGTTACCTTAACTTCGATAACCCCACCCATATTAATCATACCGGATAAAACTTCGCTTCCCGGTTTGGCGCTGCGGTTTAGGCTTTCGCCGGTCAATGCTTTGGTGTCCAGATAGGTTTTTCCTTCGACAATGACTCCGTCAAGCGGGATCATTTCCCCGGTTTTAACCATAATGATATCGCCGGGCAGGACGCTTTCCACTTCCACTTCGGTGACATCGGAACCAAGTTTGAGTTTTGCGGTTGTGGCTTCGAAACTCAACAGTTCGGTAATCGATTTACGGGAGTGATTGACCGCCCGCTGTTGAAGGAACGAACCGATTTGGTAAAACATCATAACCATGACAGCTTCAATGTTGTGCTCCGTGAAAATGGCGCCGATGCTTGCGGTTGTCATAAGAAAGTTTTCGTCAAAGATCCTTCCGGTAAACAGATTCCGGACAAATTGGAGGATTACTTTATTGCCGATAAACAGGAAGGCAAGCAACAACGTTATTTTCGAATAATGGCTTAATTCGTATTCCTGACCTTTAAAGAAAAGTTTAAGCATGGCAAAAAGCCGGATGCCGTCGATATGAAGTTTCGGTATATAGACAAAAGAAAGAAGCAAAAAGCCGACACCGATGAAAAATAAGATGATGTCGCTCTTTTTGATTTTATAAACTTCTTCGGCCATGACCCGTTTTTTGGTTTTGCTGTCGATAACCTGAATATTGGGGTCAATCTTGTGAACCAGCTTGGTTACTTCCGGCAAAATGTTTTCCCCGAGTTCCAAATCCGTCGTTTCGATGATAAAACGTTCGGTTGCAAAATCAACCACCAGCTTTTCGTGGCTGAAAGTTTTTCGGGCCAGATTTTCGATTCGGGTGGCGCAGTGTCCGCAGTCAATCCCTTTCAAGATTAGGACTTTGCGCACCGATTCTTTGACTTCGAATTCTTCGATACCGGCGGTTTTTTCGTATCTTTGTAGCGCTTTTTGGATTTTGGCTTCGATTTGAGGAACACCGGTTTCTTCCGTAGGCAACAAGCCGACGTGAAGCATGTGCTGATCTTTGTTTAAATTGATATCCGAAAGTTCTTTGATTTTTCGGAGTTCGCCTAAAATGCGATTGTAATTCTTTTTATTTTTGACATTGATTATTTTATAACTCTTATTTACCTTTTCCATGGGACCCCCTAGTGTAACATGTGTTTTAGTCCTGATTCGACTATCGTTTGAACATGTTCGTCATTGATGCTGTAATAAACGTGGCGTCCTTTTTTGTTCTTCTTTACAATTTGGGTGTCACGCAAAATCCGCAACTGATGCGAAACGGCAGACTGGGTCATATGCAATTTTTCCGTAATTTCGCTGACGCTTGCCTCTTTGTTCATTAGATATATCACTATCGCCAACCGCGACTCTTCTCCGAGGATGGAGAACATCTGCGATAACCTTGTGATCTCTCTGTTATATTCCATAAAAAACCTCGCAACGATATATATGAATATATGAACATTCATTCATAGGAATTATACGCTTTTTCCGGGACAATGTCAATCAAAACAGGAATAATTCCAACCAGTTGCATAAGAATTGAAAGAGAAAGCCGTCGCATCTTGGAAGAACATAAGCTTACTTGACCGAAGCAGTCAAAAAAGAAAAAAAGAAAAAGGGCTTGGCCCTTATTCTTCTTCGTTTTCTGATGTCAAACTAATTTCAAGTTGCGTTTTGTCGCGGGTTGCGGCTGCATGCGCAATGGTTCGCACCGCATTAATCACGCGACCTTTTTTGCCGATAATGCGACCGACATCATCGGGATGTACTGTTACTTCTACATGCACTTGGTTGGCTGAAAGCAATTGTCCTTTCACAACCACATCTTCGGGATGCGTAACGAGCGGTTTAATTAATTCTGACACCAATTGTTCATAATTAATTTTACCCATCGGATACCGCCTTACTTTTTGCTCTCAGCAAATTTGGCGATAATTCCTTCTTTTTCAAGAAGCGAACGAACGGTATCAGTAGGTTTTGCGCCTTTTGCCAACCATGCCATTACTTTTTCTTCGTCAAATTTGACTTGGGCAGGATCCGTCAAAGGATTATATGTACCGACAATCTCAATGAACCGTCCATCACGTGGGCTTCTTGAGTCCGCCGCAACTATCCGATAAAAAGGATTTTTCTTAGAACCAAAACGTTGTGATCTTAATTTTACTGCCATTTCTTTTTACCTCCTTTAATAGTGTAACCATTATACCTTAAAACAAACAAACTGTCAAGTAAAATTACTTGACAGTTAACTATTTAAGTAACGAATGACGCCGTTGATAAATTCGAGCTGTTTCCGGAAATTTTCGATCTTGTCGCTTGCGGTCTGTTTGGTGGCAATCTTCACCGTGCGCTCGAATTCTTTGTAAGCACCGGGGTTTTCGTTCAAAATCAGATACCACTTGGGATTGTAACGAAGATAACGCAAATAAAGTTCATTGGCATAAATCTTTTTTAAGATGCTTTCATCCATTAATCCCACCAACTGTTGTAATTGGAGTTGAGAGTATTCGGTCTTCTGTTTTGAAATCCTTGCGTTATTTGCAAAACTTTGGAAATCGTATTGAGCGTTCTGCTGATGGAATCGGGATTAATTCTTTTCAAATAATTCAAGGCATTCTTAAGCGAATCGGCGCTTAAGTAGTCCACCGGTTCTTTGGTCCTGTTTTCATCTTGATATTGGATCCATTGGTGATGATTTTCGCCGAGAATCACCCAATCTTCATAGATCTGTTGCCAGGTTCTTTTTCCCGATGCCACTTCGTCATGAACTTTGGGATAGCGGGCGACAAAGTCACGAAATTCATCAAGCCGACTTGCCATATCATTCACCTCTACTTTAGTTTATTACATTCCCTTTAAATTGGTGCGAAAAAGTGCACCAATTACCCAAGCCAGCCATAAACTATGAATGGATAAGCAAATTATTTTTAAGAAAGCGAGGAAAAAGATGTTAAACCGAAAAAAACGCCAAATGCCTTTTGGTTTCGGTAATCAGCCGATGATGCCCCAAGGAATGCAGCCGATGATGCCTCAGGGGATGCAGCCGATGATGCCGATGGAACAAGCCCCTTGGATGGGCGAAGAGATGCTCCCCAACTACGAAATCGAGCGATTGCAAACCGAAATCAACGAACAAAAACGGCAAATCAGCGAACTGTTAAAGCGCGTAGTACGCCTGGAAAACTATTTGGGAATCAGGGGAGAAGTTGCGGCTGAGTTTGACCGAATGCTTTAACCTGCATCAAAAGTAAAAATTAGGTTATCGCATATTCCAACCCCGTGCACAACTCATACTATAAAGTAGTCTAACGACAAAAAGGAGGGGAGTTTATGTATCAACCTAACTATGGATATGGATGTTGCCAACCGGTTAGCTCTTGCGGATTCGGATATTATGGTGGTTATGGTTACGCCTTGATTTTAGTCTTATTCATTCTTTTAGTAATCATCGGAACCGCAGTGCGCTGGTAGTATTCTAAAATAGTCGCGAAAAGGGGTGGCCCCCTTTTTTCTTTTGGGGTTTGTTGTAATCCGCTTGCATAATAAACCGATATCTAGTATAATCTAAAAAGAAACCAGAGGTGAAAACATGATAAAAGCTACCGACATTATCGTGGAAGGAAATCCGCTTCTAAGAGAAAAATCTCAGGAAGTAAATATCCCTTTGACCAAAGAAGACGAAGCTTTGCTGCTTGAGATGGTTGAATATATCGATAACTCCATGGATGAAGAAATTGCCAAAAAATATAACCTAACCCCTTCGGTGGGGATTGCGGCGGTACAGGTCGGCATACCGAAAAAAATGCTGGTGGTTTGGGCCATCGACGAAAAAGGGTATGAACATCTTTATCCGATGATTAATCCGAAAATCGTCAGTTACTCCGACGAAATGTCTTATCTTCCGATGGGGGAAGCCTGTTTATCGGTACCGCGTCAGGCGCCGGGCTATATCCATCGCCCCGCCCGGGTAACGGTTGATACTTATCTCTATGAAAAAGGAGCACTCAAAAGAGTACGCCTCCGTTTGAAAAATTATATTGCGATTGTTTTCCAGCACGAATACGATCATCTAAACGGAATTTTGTTTGTCGACCGAATCAATCAGGCCAACCCGTTTTTTGTTCCGGAAAACAGTAAACCGATTATTTTCCCGGAAGAAACCTCAAACGTCCAAAAGGCCTAACTGTTTTAAGGCTTTGAAGATACCATCTTCGGAAAGAGCGCTTGTCACCAGATGAGCGTTTTCTTTTACGCGGTCGCTGCTGTTGCCCATGGCGACGGCTGTTCCCACCGCCTGAAACATTTCGATATCGTTATCTCCGTTTCCGATGGCATACATGTCTTCGGTCAAATAGCCGAAGGTATCCTGAATGACTTTGACGCCCCGCTGTTTCGATTCCCCTTTTTCCACAATATCGCAGCCGAAACGTCCCCATTTTAAAAACGACAATTCCGGAAGTTCGCGTTCCATGGCGTCAACCACAACCGTGTCCGCAAACAGCCAAACCATCGAAACGGGAGCCGTAAAATCGAAGCCTTCTTTTTCGCAATCGACAATCCGGTCGTTGGATCGTTCCGAAAAAAATTTATGGATATCTTCGGAATAAGAATAAACATATGCTTTGTCAATGGTAACGTAACCGATCGGAGCTTGGTACTTAACGGCGGTTTCGTGAAGTTTAAGCAAATGTTCTTTTTTCATGGTATTGTAAAAAATGGTTTTGTGGTTCACCATGACATGTTGGCCGTTTAACAACAAAAGCCCTTTAAAAAGAGGAATGATTTCTTCGATTACGGCTAAAGTATAAGAACTCCTTCCGGTGGCAAGATATAAATCGACATCGGGCAAAAGATGGTTTAAGGCATCAATGGTCGATTTCGGTATTCCGTTATGTTTATCGAACAGCGTGCCGTCCAAGTCAACAAATAAGGCTTTTCGTCTTGTCATAAAATTGTTCCTCATTTCCTTTGAAAGTAGTATAACATATTTTGACGGATTTAACCTTTAAATTACAATGCAAAAGCAAAACGATTGCGGGGCAAATGAATTGAATTGCTTATTGCTTCCCATTTTTGCAAAAATAAGGTATACTATTATAAATAGAATTAAACTCTAACAAAAGAAAGGATTAGATATGAACTCAAACAAAACACAAATCAAGAAAGGAAAGGATCCCAGCAACGAAGTCAAGATATTCGCTTTAGGCGGCCTGGGCGCTGTCGGAATGAATATGTACGTCGTTGAGGTGGCAGACCAAATCATCGTGATTGATGCGGGGATCTTGTTTGCCGGCGGAGAAGCTCCGGGTGTCGACTACATCATTCCCGATGTCTCCTACCTCAAAGAAAACGAGCAGCGGATTGTTGGTCTCTTTATCACACACGGTCACGAAGACCACATCGGGGGCATTCCGTTTTTGGTCCAAAAAGTCAAAATCCCCGCCATTTATGCCTGTGGGCTGGCTGTGGGACTGATTCAAAATAAAATGCGCGAATACCCGCAATTATCCTATAATATAATCTCTTATAATGACGATTCGGTATATAAATTTTCTCGTTTTTCGATATCATTTTTCCGTACCAACCACAGCATTCCCGATTCCTTCGGAATTGCCATCAAAACCAATTTAGGTTATGTCATCTATACCGGGGATTTCAAATTCGACTTCACCCCAATCGGCAAAGCTGCCGATTATTACAAAATGGCACGCATGGGCGAGGAAGGGGTTTTGTGTCTGTTATCGGACAGCACCAATGCCAATATAACCAATTTCTCCCTTTCGGAAAAGAAGATTGCGCAAAACATGCAAAATCTCTTTTCGCAAATCAAGGGACGGATTATTGTGGCAACCTTCGCTTCTAATGTCTTCCGCGTTCAGCAAATCTTGAATGCCAGTTACCAAACCGGAAGAAAAGTGGTCGTATTCGGCCACAGTATGGAAAAAACCATTGAAGTGGCCACCAAGCTGAAGTACATCAATGTTCCGAAAGGCACGATAATCAGCACCCGGGAACTTCAGAATGTCGAAGACCATAAAATCACTTTGCTCTGCACGGGATCCCAAGGCGAACCGATGGCCGCCTTGTCGAGGATTGCCAACGGCACGCACAAACACATCAAACTTCAGGCCGGCGATACCGTGGTTTATTCGAGCAAAGCCATTCCCGGCAACGAACAATTCATCAATCGCAATATCAACAAGATGGTGCAGGCCGGCGCCAATGTCATCAAAAACAGTCCGCTTACCGACACGCATACAACGGGGCATGCTTCCGAAGCCGAAATACAGTTGATGTTATCGCTCATCAAACCGAAGTATTTCATTCCGGTTCACGGCGAATATTATATGTTGCAAAAGCACGCGAATATTGCGGTCAACATGGGATTGAAAAAGGAAAACACTTTTGTCCTAGATAACGGCGACGTGGTGACATTTACCGAAAAAGGCGCCAAAGTTAACAAAGCGGCAGTATTTGCGACCGACATTTATCTTGACTCCAGTCTCAGCGACGTCGACAGCAACATCCTGAAAGAACGAAAACACCTGGCCGACGAAGGAATCATCACGATTGCCTTTACAGTGAGCAAAGAAAAACGAATCCTGGCTCCGACGACCTTGGAGACCAAAGGATTCGTCGATGTGGAAAAATCCGCCGATTTGGTGCAAAAGATTATCAAGAAAGCAGACGAAATCTTCAAAGGACTGCTGTCCCGTTATAAATACATTGTCGAGAAAAACTTCCGGCACCAGATCCTGCAACAGCTGTCCCAATATATTTACGACGAAACCGAACGCAGGCCTTTCATCGTGCCGATTATCATGATTGTTTAATTTGATTACAAACAGACGAATCCTTTAACGGGATTCGTTTTTTGTTAAAAAAATGCCCTTTCTTTTCGAAAGAGCAAAGAATCAGAGATTATTGAAAGACTGTTTGAACAAGTGATAAAGGTTTCGCGTCATCATGGCATCCTGCAGGGCATCGTGATCCTGTGTTTCGGGAATTTCTTCGTCAAAGAAAGCGAACGCATTGAAGAGGCCGATATCGGTTTTGATGCCATAATAGTTTTTCAGGATTTGCATCAGGTTGATAAAATTCATGCGCATGGTAATCGGTTTCAGTTTGTGGAGTTCATAGGCCCTTTCCAAAACCTTGATGTCGTTTTTGCCCCAAACATAGATTGTCGGCTGGTAAAGATTGATGATGTCCTTCAGACGATAGTAGAAGGTGCGAAACGATATCGCATTTTGGAAATCGCTTTTTTTAAGATTGAGAAACTTATAGGTTCTGAGGTTCAAACCCGAATGGCGTTTGGGTTTGATTAAGCTTTGTTCTTTCAGAATGACTTGTCCTTTTTCGTCTTCCAAATAAAATCCGTATTGCACAATTTCGGCCACAAATTCCTGGCCTCCTTGAAACGAATACGGCGGCAGCGTAAATTCCAAATCCAGGAACATCCGATACCCTTTTTTATTCAGAACCGATTGGACACCGCGACGAATCGTAGTTAGATCGAAGTACACCGTCATCTTCGATTGGCTGCGTCTGATCATTTTGACGAAATTGACTACTTCGTATGCCAAAATTTTGGTTTTCCGTCTGCCTGTGAAAATAACATGAGGCAACTGATTATCATGGCATTTCAGGTGCACAAAAAGGCCAGGTTGAAGATAAACATTGAATTGCTTCATTTGGGAGCGCGTAAGATAAAAATACTGGATTTTATCGCGTATTTTGATTTCAAATATTCGTTCTTTTAAATGGATCCGTCGGATCACGCCATAGACAATTTGCATAACCTTTTTCTCTTTCTAAACAAATAACCTCCTAAAGATTAATTGCTTGCATTTTGATTAATTCCAACAACGCCTGACTACGGCCTTTGACGCCTAATTTTTGAATAACATTGGAAATATGATTGCGAACGGTTTTACTACTGATATTCAATAGGGCAGCAATTTGGTCGGTATCACGATTTTGGACGAGCAGTTCAAATATTTCTTTCTCCCGATTCGTCAATAGTTTTTTCATATGTCCAACATTATCACGATAATTATTGATATGCATAACATCCCCCTTAATCAATGTATAATATGCATCGTCAAGAAAGGGTGTCACTGCCTGACAGACTTTTTAGTAAATGTACGGCGATTTTTTCGGGAAAGCCCAAGGCTTTCAGTTTGTCAAGCGAAGCGTTTTGAATATCTTCGAGGGAATCGAAATTGGCAAGGAGAACTTTCTTGCGATTGGGACCGATTCCCTTGATTTCATCGAGTTTGGAAGCAAGCGCGCTTTTCGTATGCACGTTTTTGAAATAGGAAATCGCATAGCGATGGACTTCGTTTTGCATCGCTTCCAAAAGCAAAAAGACATTTTCTTTTTTGTCGATTGTTATTTCTTCGCCGTTTTGGTTGATAAGTGCGCGGGTTCTGTGTTTATCGTCTTTGACGATGCCCGCTACCGTAATACCGTCGATCCCGACGGCTTTTAAAGCCTGCAAAGCCGCACTGACCTGCGGTTTTCCTCCGTCGACCAGGATTAAATCCGGTTTCCGCAGATTTTCTTTCAAAACCCGCGAATACCTTCTTTTGATGACCTCCTGCATGGTTTTAAAGTCATCGGCACCGGAAACGGTGCGGATTTTGAATTTTCGGTAATCTTTCGGCGAAGGAACCCCGTCAATATAGGTAACCATGGCACTTACAGCACTGGCGCCGCCGATATTGGAGTTATCGAAGATTTCCATAACCGCAGGAAAAGGAATACCCAGGATTTCGCCGAGCCGCGCCGCCGCATCCTTTGTCCGGCTTACTTTCTGAAGTCTCAGTTTTTGCCAGTTTTCCAGATTAATTTTGGCATTTTCCGATACCAAGTCCACCAGTTTCTTTTTGAGTCCTTTGATCGGAATGCTGACCTTGGTTTCCAGACTCGATTTAAGCAACTCGACGTCTTCCACATAAGGTATCAGGATTTCCGAAGGTTTGACGTTGTTTTTAAGCAAATAGAATTGCGAAATATAGCTCGTCAAAGCTTCGTCGACCGAACCGTACAAATCAAAAACTTCCCCGTTCCGTTCGGTGACTTTGCCGGAACGCATGTGGAAGACCTGGATGGCGATGACATCGTCTTTGGCATAATAACCGAAAATATCGCGGTTGATTTTGTCTTCCAGGGTCATCTTTTGTTCGTCTTTGACGGTTTTGATGCTGTTGATCATTTCCCGGTATTCGATTGCTTTTTCGAATTCCAGGTTGTCCGAGGCTTCCTGCATTTTGGCTTCAATTTTTTTAAGAATGCTGGTGTCGTTACCGTTTAAGAAAGTGGCTACTTCCTGTTTCAAACCGTCATAAGTTTCTTTGGTGACGACATTGATGCAAGGAGCTAGGCACTGACCCAAAAAATAATACAGACAAGGCTTTTTGGGAAGTTTCAGACATTTGCGAAACGGATAGATTTTGTTGAGCATTTCCACGATGTCCCGCGCCGCTTTGGCATTCGGATACGGTCCGAACAGTTTCCCTTTTTTGGCCAACCAGTGATTGATATCCCGGGTTATCACAAGCCGCGGGTGTTCTTCGCCGGTAATGCAAATATAAGGATAAGTCTTGTCGTCCATCAAAAGAATATTGTATTTCGGACGGTATTCTTTGATGAAATTAAGTTCCAACAAAAAGGCTTCCAGTTCGCTCGATGTGACGATGTATTCGAAAGTGGCGATATCCTGAATCATTCTGGTCGTTTTGGCGTCGTGCGAACCCGTGAAATAACTGCGCAAACGGTTCTGCAGGTTTTTGGCCTTGCCGACATAGATGATTTCGCCTTTTTCGTTTTTCATCTGATAACAGCCGGGAAGTTTGGGAACAAGTTGCAAATGCTCTTTTATATTCATAGCCGTCTCCTCTAGCAAATAGTATACCATTTTTTGAAGAAAAAAGAAAATGTTTTTGTTATTGTTTGTCGGTATGATTATTAAATACACAAAAAAACACAATCAGGCAAGCATTAGGGGCTTAACCGATTGTGTTTTTTCGTTTTATTCTTTTTTGATTTCTTCCAGAATTTTTTCGATTCGGTTGCCGTATTCGAGCGATTCGTCGTATTTGAAACGAAGTTCCGGCGTCTTGCGCAAATCCAAACGTTGGGCAAGTTCGGTTCTGAGATAGCCTTTGGCTTCTTCCAAGGCTTTCTTGGTGGCCTGAATTTCGTTTTCATCGCCCATGATGGTGTACCAGATGGTGGCAAGCGACAAATCGGTGGTTACTTTGACTTTGGTAACCGAAACATATTTCAACAAAACGTTTTTGGCTTCCATTAAGAGGATATTGGATAATTCGCGCCCTATGTTTTTTTCAATCCGTTCATATTTGACTGACATCTTATTCTCTTCCTTCCTCTTCCATGATAAAGCATTCGATGAAATCGCCTACTTTAATATCGTTATAGTTTTCGATCGTTAGGCCGCATTCATACCCGGCTTTTACTTCTCTTACGTCATCTTTGAAACGTTTCAAAGAAGAAATCTTTCCGGTATAAATGACGATACTGTTGCGGATCAGGCGAACGCTGGCATTCCGTTGCACGAGACCGCTCGTAACATAGCATCCGGCGATTGTGCCAATCTTGCTTGCTTTGAAGGTCTCTCTTACTTCCGCTTCGCCCAGGATTTTTTCGGTCATTACCGGATCGAGCAAGCCTTTAACGGCCATTTCGATATCTTCCTGAAGTTTATAGATGATATCATACAAGCGGATTTCGATGCCCTTGGATTTGGCATATTCGGTAATGGCGGCCTGCGGACGGATGTTGAAACCGATAATAATCGAGTTGGAAGCAATCGCCAGGTTGACATCCGATTCGGTGATGGCACCGACGCGGGAAGCCACGATATTGATTTTGGTTCCTTCAATATTGATTTTTTCCAAAAGTCCCCGAATAGCTTCAATCGAACCCTGGACATCGCAGCGGATGATCAGGTTGAGTTCTTTGACTTCTTCGTTCTTTTGCGATTTCATGAGTTCGGCCAGCGAAATGGATTTGCCGACGCCTTTTTCTTCGTTGAATTTGTTTTGGGCTCTGATTGAGGCAATTTCCCGGGCTTTTCTTTCGTCGTTATAAATCATGAAACGTTCGCCCGCAAACGGCACTTCTTCGATACCCGTAATTTCAACCGGTTTCGAAGGACCGGCAATCGTCACTGGACGGCCGTTTTCGTCGTACATCGCACGGATTTTACCGTAGGTGTTACCGACGACGATAACATCGCCCACTTTGATGGAACCGTTTTGAACAAGTAATGTGGCGACCGGTCCGCGGCCTTTGTCAAGTTTGGCTTCAATAACGGTTCCCACGCCCAAACGGTTAGGATTGGCTTTCAGATCTTTCATGTCGCTCACAAGGAGCACCATTTCCAAAAGTTCATCCACGCCCTGGCCGGTTAAAGCCGAGATTGGCACGATGATAGTGTCGCCACCCCATTCTTCCGCCACCAAATTGTATTCGGTAAGTTGTTGTTTGATGCGTTCCGGATTGGCCTGAGGACGGTCCATCTTGTTGACGGCAACAATGATTGGGACTTTTGCGGCTTGGGCATGTTCGATGGCTTCCACGGTTTGCGGCATAAGGCCGTCGTCAGCGGCTACCACAAGAATTACAATATCGGTAATCGAGGCACCGCGGGCCCGCATTTCTGTAAATGCTGCATGCCCCGGGGTATCGATAAAGGTGACCAAACGGCCGTTCTTTTCAACCTGATAAGCACCGATGTGTTGGGTGATTCCTCCGGCTTCGCCTTTGACGACATGGCTGCTGCGAATGGTATCGAGCAGCGTTGTTTTGCCATGGTCGACGTGGCCCATAATCGTTACAACCGGCGGACGCGGAACCAACTGATCGCTTTCGTCGATAATTTCCATTTCGTCGAAACGTACCAAATCGGTAATTTTCTTGTCTTTGACTTCATAGCCGTATTCCATGGCAATCAGTTCGATCGTATCGCGGTCGAGGACGCTCGTGGCGCTGGCCATAACGCCGATTGAAACAAAGAGTTTTTTAACCAAATTGGTTACCGAAGTGTTCAAAGCTTCGGCGACTTCGATAACGGTCATGCCGGCTTCATAATACACAACATTTTCTTCAACCGGGGTTTCCAAATGCAAAGCGTGTTTGCCTTTTTTTGGAACCGGTTTTTTGACAAGTCCGCGTCTCTTTTTGGTCAGCGAACCTTCGGAGTCGGTATCTTTTTTCTTTATTCTTACTTCGCGTTTGATATTGTATTCGTCGTCATCCAAAAATTCGCCGTATTTGGACAGCATTTCTTCATCGATGCGTGGTACAACCGGCTCATCGTCGAAATAAAGCGGTTTGGATGCTTTCGGTTTGGAAACGACTTGTTTTTCTGGCTGAGACTTAGGCTGAGGAATAGGTGAACTAGGTGTTTTGGTTGCGGATGTTTTAACCTGTTGAGGCTGAGGTTTTTGCTGAGCCTGCTTGATTTGCGGTTGGGGCTGCTGCTTGGCCTGAGGCTGAGGCTGCTTGACGGCGGTTTGCGGTTGTGGTTGCTTGGTCTGCGGTTGCGGCTGTGGTTGCTTGGTCTGCGGCTGAGGCTGTTGTTTGGCCTGAGGTTGCGGTTGCGGTTTTACCTCTTTTTTAGGTTCCGCCCTGACAATCGGCACAACGGTTTTCGGTTTTGCTGAGGTTTTTGCTTTTCCGTCCTTCTTGGCCGATTTGAACGGATAAGGGACGTTGAAATAACGAGCTAGCTTTTTTTCTACCTCTTTTTCCACAAATGTATCGCCTTGCATGGAAACATCCACACCGACATTCGAAAGCAGTTCCAGTATCTTTTCTTCCGGACAATTAAATATTTCGACTAATTCTTTAACTTTCATTATTTTCACCTATTCTTTCCTCTGTAAGGAGCTCGTTGATTTTTTTCACAAACCCTTCATCAATAAGCCCGACCATCTTCTGATTGGTTTTGCCGATGGCATGCGATAACTCAGGGGTTGTAAATATTTTGATAATCGGCACACCGTAAAAGTATGCTTTTTTTTCGATTTTGTCTATTGTTTTGGGGGAAGCATCGCTTGCAAGAACAATCAACTTTAAATGGGACATTTGCTCGATCACCGCATCCGTTCCCATGGCCAGTTTTCCGCTTCTTCTGGCTAAACCCAAGAGTTGCAGAATTCTATTTTTGTTTGTCACTCGCTTCACCCAGCATTTCCAACAGTTCCGAATAAATGCTTTCCGGAACTTCGGTTTCCAAATGACGGTCGAGCACTTTTTTCTTTTTGGCTTGGTTGATTGCGGTTTTGCTTTTCGATAAATAAGCTCCCCGCCCCCGGGCTTTTCCCGTCAAATCGATAATAATATTTCCTTCGGGTGTTCGGACGATGCGAAACATGTCCATTTTCGGATGTTGTTCATTGGTGGCGACGCATTTTCTGAGCGGCACTTTACGCGGTTTCAACATGTCGTACTCCCCCTATTTGTTCAATACATTAATCTTAAACTTGATTCCTTCTTGATAAGCTGTCGATTCGTCTTTGATGTCAATTTTCCATCCCGTAGCTTGCGAAGCCAAACGGGCATTTTGTCCGCCTTTGCCGATGGCAAGCGAAAACTGCGAATCCGGAACGATTACGGTTGCTTTTTTCTCTTCCGGATCAGGCAAAACCGATAGGACGGTTGCCGGTGTCAAAGCTTCCGCTATCAGCCGAATCGGATCGTCACTCCAGACAAAGATGTCGATGCGTTCGCCGTTCAAGGCTTGGTTGATTTGTTTTACCCGCATGCCTTGCGGACCGACGCAGGATCCTTTCGGATCGACATCCGGATTGTTACTTATGACGCCGACTTTGCTGCGGTATCCCGCATCCCGAGCTACGGCCATCACTTCGATGACGCCGCTTGCGACTTCCGGAATTAAGGTTTCGAACAAACGTTTGACGATATCCCGGTGAACCCTAGATACATATACTTTCGGGTCTTTGCCTGTTTCTTCGACTTTGGTTATATATACTTTGATGGAGCTGCCCTTCTGCAAAACTTCGCCAGGCAAGCTTTCCGAAAGCGGCATATGGGTAATCGTGTTAAGGCCAAGCGAAAGAATAACCGCATTCTCGGTCACGTCTTGGACCGTTGCGCTGATCATTTCGTTTTCGCGTTCTTTGAAGAATTCGTAGGCTCTTTTTCGTCCCAATTCTTTGATGCCTTGGGTAAAGATTTGCTTAAATTGGGTTGCGCCTTTGCGGCCGATATCGGTGGCCAGATTGATTTCTTTCCGGATAATATCGCCAACTTTAACCTTTTGTTTGATTTCTTTGGCATCTTCCAAAAGGATTTGCCCTTTCGGACCCTCGGGGTCGATTTCTTCCACGACGGTGTTGACGTTCCAGGCGCGGATTGTTTTCTTTTCGTGCGAAAATTCTACCTCGATTTCACCGGTAAAGCCTTCCAAAGCGCAGGCTTTGGCAAGCGCAACGCGCACCTTTTCCTGAACGTCTTCTAGAGCCAAATTCCGCTCTTGGGCAACCAGTTCCAATGTTTCATAAAAATTCTTACTCGTCATTAAAATGCTCCTACTCTAAAATTCAATCGCTAAACGGATTTTAGCAATCAAATTGTATGGTATTTGAACCTCTTTGGTAAATTGTTTGATTTTGGCTTTTAGGGTTAATATTTCGCCGTCAAAGTTAAGGATATGTCCTTCAAACTCTTTGATGGCGGCATTACCCACTTTGATTTTTTCGTATGTCTTGACCGCTACGTATTTGCCGATGGAAGCTGTGATTTCTTCCTTGGTTTTCAATTCTTTTTCAATACCAACGGAAGAAACTTCCAAATAGTATTCGTTGGGGATGGGATCAACCTCGTCGAGCATTTCGCTGACTTTTTCGCTTACGCTTGTGGTATCGTCAATCGAAATGCCTTCTTTTTTGTCGATAATCAGACGCAGTATCTGCATTCCGTTTTCCCGAACCCATTCCACGCTCACGAGTTCGACGCCCAAATCGGTACAAATCGGCAAACTCAAATCGTAAATTTTCTGTTCCAAACTATTCATAAAAAACCTGCCTATCAAATGAAAGAGTGAGCAACGCTCACCCCAAAACATTATCTCGTACATATTCTACCATGTTGATGGTAATAAGTCAAGTATTTAAATTATAATCCCGAGTTGGGTCAATCAATCTTTTGCGCCTTTATTTATTATATGCGAAAATTACCTTTTTTATTTGAAGCGGAAATATTCTTGGCATTATTTTCGTAAACAGGCCCTAAAATATTTATATCCATATCGCTTGCTAAATCTCGCTATTTCGCATACAATAGTTTATAGGTGAAATAATATGAACAACAATATGATTACAATTAAATTAAAAAACGAAACACGGCTTGTGCCGAAAGGTTCAACACTGCTGTCGCTATTACCGGATGAACAAAAGAAAAAGTTCTTTGTGGCTTTGGTCAACGGCCGGGTCAGAGAATTGAGTTTCAAAATCAGTTTTGATGCGGAAGTGGAATTTTTGGATTTGACCCATTCGGAAGCCGGCAAAGCTTACGAAGCCAGTTTGCGCTATGTCATCGCCATGATTTTCAATGAACTGTATCCGGAAGAATCGATCCGTTTCAGTTACAATGTATCGCGTTCGATCTTTTGCCAACCGCTCGGTAATTTCCATATTGAAAGACGGATTGTCGATCAGGTGGCCAACCGCTTAAGAGAAATCGTGGATGCCGACATTCCGATTGAACGGGTAACCGTTTCGACGGAAGAAGCCATTCAAATTTATCAAAAATTCAATTTGCACGATAAAATCGATATTCTCAAATACCGTCCCGAAAAGGATGTCCATTTATACCGTTGCGGTAATTATTTCAATTATCTTCACAGTTATATGGTTCCTTCCACCGGTTATTTGCAAAACTTTATTTTGCGCCCTTACAGCCCAGGAATCATCATCCAGTATCCGCGTTACGAATTAAACGGCCAAATACCGCCGTTTGAAGAAGCCCCGACTTACGGCCGCACCTTGAAACGCGCTTATGAATGGGCGAAATTGATCGATACGCAAACCATCTACCGCATCAACGAAAAACTGACTCCGGAAAACACCGTCGATTTTATCCAAATCTGCGAAACCAAGCACAACAACATGCTTTCCGAAATCGGCAATTTGATTAAAGCCGATATCGATAACATTCGGCTGATTGCGATTGCGGGACCGTCCAGTTCGGGTAAAACAACCTTTTCCAACCGCCTTCGTTTGCAACTGATGGCACTCGGCATCAACCCAGTCATGATTTCCATCGACGATTATTACCTCGACCGCGACAAAATCCAACCGGACGAAAACGGCGAAATCGATTTGGAAGACATCAAGACCATCGATGTCGAGCTGTTCAACCAACATATGTATTCCCTCATCAACGGGGAAGAAGTCGAACTTCCGCGGTTTGATTTCATGACGGCCAAACGGGTTCCCGGACGCAAGATTAAAGTCGATCCGCACTCCCCAATCATTATCGAAGGAATTCATGCTTTGAACGAACAATTGAGCGCTTCGATTCCGAAACACCAAAAGTTCAAGATCTTCATTTCCCCGCAAATCCAAATCAGCATCGACAACCACTCCCCGATGAGCACCACGGATTTACGGTTGATCAGACGTTTGGTGCGCGACTTTAAATTCCGTAACGCTCCGGCCAAACGGACGCTTTCGATGTGGCCTTCGGTTCGAAGAGGCGAATTCAAATGGATATATCCGCACCAGGAACAAGCCGATTATGTCTTCAATTCGGAACTAACCTATGAGCTCGGCGTCTTAAAGAAATATGCTCTTCCGATTCTCAAAGAAATCGGCCCGACCGATGAAGATTTCATCGTGGCCAACCGTTTGATCAAGTATTTGAAATATTTCCGCTCGATCGATGACGATGCGGTACCATGCAATTCCTTATTGCGCGAATTTATCGGAGGTTCCTGTTTCAACGTTTAATTAAAGGGGTGAACTTTTTTGACCAACATCTCCATCCACACATCGCTTGCGGAGTTGATAAAAACTTATCCGGAGATTAAAGAAATTCTGTTAAGTTTGGGATACGAAAAAATCGAAAGCCCCTTAATTCTTAAAACCGTCGGACGCCTGATGACATTGAACAAATTTTCAGAGTTAAACGACATCAGCATGGAACATTTGAAAAACGTCTTTGCCAGACACGGTTTTACACTGACCTAATAAAATAAATCCTTTTGGGTTCAAACCAAAAGGATTTTTTTATTGGTTATAGTTTGCTTAAAAAAGGTTTCTAAAAAAATTGCTTTTATTGGTCTTGGTTTAAGCAATACATCAGAATTCCGCCGGCTACCCCGACATTGAGCGATTCCACGCCGTTTTGCATCGGTATCATCAGAATTCGGTCGACGAGCCGGTTGATTTCCGGGCTTACCCCTTGCGCTTCGTTTCCGAGCACCAAAGCATAACGGTCCTGTTTTTCAACCGGCTTCGGTTTTATTCCGCCTTTCAATCCGGTGCCATAAATTGTAAAACCTTTTTCTTTAAGTTTTCCGATTTCCTTTGTCAAATCGCGGTAAAGGATGGGAATCCGAAAAAGCGCCCCTTGGGTCGAACGGATAACTTTTTCGTTGTAACAATCGACCGTATCGGAACTGGCAATGATGGCATCCATCCCCAAAGCCGCAGCCGATCTGATCAGCGTTCCCAGATTGCCGGGGTCTTGAAGACGGTCAAGCAAAAGAATGCGCTTAAACCGAGTATTTTCGGTTTTGGGCATTGCAACAACCCCGATAATGGGTTGAGGCGATTTGGTCGTAGAAAGTTTGGCGATGATTGCTTCGTTTACCAAATACCCGGGACAGGAAAACATCTCCAAATCATCGGCTTTCAAGGCAAACACTTTGGTTAATAGACCCAAGCGAAAGCTTTCTTCAACCAAATGATAACCTTCGACCAAAAAAGCTTTTTGGCGGTCGCGGTATTTTTTTATTTTCAGTTTGGCTGTTTCGATAATCAGCGGGTTGTTGACCGAGGTTATTTGGTTCATTTTTTTCCCCTTATTTGAAATAATTTATGAATTGGTCGACAAACGGTTTAATATCGGTGAAACAGCCACGACAAAATTAATCAGAGTAAAGATGCTGTGGCCGACAATCCACCATTTTAGAAAGACTCTTTGTGTCTTCTTTTTGCGAAAGAATAAACAAAAAATAAAATCCAAGCCAATCAGGATAATAAGATAGGCAAGAAAAGGCAACAAAGTGCGAATCCAAATCCAAAACTCGGTCGCGTTTCTGTAGGCGTTCAAATCTTTTTCCCAGGAAAAGGTTTCGACTAGGAAAGCGAAACCGATAACCCGAATCATAATCCAAGAAGAAAACCAAAGAAGGACTAACATGTATAAATAAATAATCGGATTGATTTCGTCCAAAAGGGTGTGTTTTCTTTCTTTTTTTTCGATGATGACTCCTTCATCGGTAAATTGTTCTTCATATACGACTTCCCCGTTTTCGTCATGTTCTTTTTCGATTACCAAATCGTTCAGAACTTGGAATTCTTCTTGCAATAGATCGATTTCTTCGTCGGACATCGTAGGGGGATTGCCGTTCAGGATTGCTTCATTGTAGGCATTGATTAATTCCAAAACTTCCTTTTTTCGGGCCAATGCTTCCTCGTAAGTATCGGGAATGTTTATTTTCTTCATCATCTGTCCACCTTTCATTTTTTTGTGTTTTGGCAAGGGATTTTTTATCCTTTTTTAAGGTGTTTTTTATTTAATAATATCAGCTTCAAAAATTCCTAAATCTGTTACTTTAAATGTAAATGACCAAAGCGAGTGGTGATTACTTTAAATAATCGGAACTTGGGAAACAAGAAATTCTCGATAAAACAGGGAGTCTTTTTCATTTTCAAAATTTGCTTATGTATATTATACCACATTTTTTTAAAGAGTTAGTTTTAAATAATCAAACCAAAAAATTAAATATGTTATTAAAGAATTATTTTTCCTTTGCAATAAAAATTCCTTAAAAAACGACTATGTGCATCACATTATTCGGTTGCTTTGATTCTAACCGTTTTTTAATTTTTGGATACGGTCTCGGATGACGTTGTCTACCTTTTTTAACTGTTACCCTCGCTAATCGTTAACTGAATTGAATAAAAAGTAAATAAGGCCGAGAATTTAACCTCGTCTTTACAAGTAAATTAGTTATAAAAATGTTTGAATATCCTGGTTTAACCACTCAAAGAATCTAAACATTAATTCCCGATGTTAAAAAAGGACGTAATATTGAACATTTTCTTTCAGAAGGACTTTTGTCTTCCGGACGTAAAACCACACCTATTTATAAGACAAAAATAAAAAAGTGTCAACGGAAAAATGCTTGACACTTTTTATGAAATCAGATTAATGAAAAATCTATCATCACTACTTACCTTTTAATTGTGATTGAGCCATTGCGACTAACCGACGGGTAATTTCTCCTCCCACTGTTCCGTTTTGACGGGCAGTAGTGTCAGGACCTAATTGAACACCCAATTCGTTCGCAATTTCGTTTTTCATTTGCGAAAGAGCATTTTCAGCACCTGGTACAACAAGACGGTTTTTGCTTGAAGTATTGGATGTTGAAGTGTTGAAAGATGAATTGTTCATTGATTTCACCTCCTGTCGATGATATTATGTACCACATTCGGTGAAATTATAATCATTTTCTGCTGGTAGTTTTAGGCGGATTATGCGAAATTTACCACTATTTAAAACAAATCGATTGGCCCCACAACTTGGTAATGTTGTTTGGTAGAAAGGACGATGGTTTCGATTCTTTTCATCGCTTCTTCCACCGATTTTTCAAAATCAAAATTTTGTTCTTCTTTTTCGGCGACATGCAGGCGCGGTTTGATCTGCGGATGGCGAGGAACGAAGACGGTGCAACAATCTTCGAAAGGACGAATCGAAATATCGTAAGTTCCGATATCCCTGGCAATATTGATGATTTCTTCTTTGTCCATCATCGCGAGAGGTCTTATTACCGGCATGGTTACAACCGAATTGATGACGCTCATGCTTTCCAAGGTTTGGCTTGCCACCTGGCCGATGCTTTCGCCGTTGATGATAATCTCGGCTTGGATTTTTTTAGCCAGCCGTTCGCTGATTCGATACATCATTCTTCGCATGATGGTAATACCGTAATCTTCCCTGACATATTGGTAGATTAGCTGTTGAAGGGTGGTAAACGGTACGACATGTAACAAAATAGTGCCGTTTAAAGTGTAAGGAGCAAGCTGTTCCAAAAGATCGACTACTTTCTGCAAAGCATTGTCGCTTGTGTAAGGCGGAGAGGCAAAATGGACAGCTTCGATTTCGACGCCTTTTTTGATGGCCAAATAACCCGCTACCACGCTGTCGATGCCGCCGCTTACCATCAACAATCCCTTGCCCTGAATATGGGCCGGAAAACCGCCCATTCCCAAAATGACTTCGGTATAGATATATGTTCCTTCATCCCGGACATCCAAAAATAGCGTGAAATCGGGATGACGCATATCGGCTTTTAAATCCGGAAGCGACTTGAACAAGTAACTTGCCACCGTTTGGGAAATTTCCAATGAAGTAAGGGGAAACTGTTTATAGGCGCGGTTGGTTTCGACTTTAAAAGTCCTTTTGCCTTTGGCAAGCTCCTGTTGCATGATTTCCAAAGCCGCATTTTTAATGCTTTCCAAATCGGACTCGCAACGATAGACCACGCTGAACGAATAAATTCCCGGGATTTTTTTAAGGATAGGGATGATTTCTTCTGGGTCATGATCGTTTAAAACGATATAATAACGAAGTCCTTTGTTTTGAAAAACCAAATTCGGAAAATGGGCCAATGCGGTTTTGATATGTTGGATGATTCTTTGGGTAAATTGATTGCGATTGGATTTTTTTAAACTCAATTCGCCGTAACGAATCAATATATGTTTTTCCATGTAAATTACCTATTCTTTCTACCTTTCATTATTGTTTTTCCGGGCAAAATAATTTGAGCTTATCTAGCAAAAACCGAAGTTCTTCGACGGTGTTTTCGCTCGACAAACTTACCCGAATGGAACTAAGCGCGCGTGCTTCATCTTTGGTCATGGCAAGAACCGTGGCCTGAGGTTTTTTCAGTTTGGAACTGCAGGCGCTTCCAGTCGCAACATATATATCAAAACTTTCCAAATAATGCATGACGGTTTCGGAGTTTTTGCCCAAGACGCTGAAGTTAAGCAAATAAGGCGAATAATTGTTTATTCCGCCGTTGATGGCAATGGTCGGAATTTGGGCCAATTCCCGGAACAAAAACCGATGCAGGGTGTGCGCTTTTTCGTAGTTTTCTTTTTGGTTTTTAAGCGCATCTTCGGCCGCTTTTGCCAAAACAACCGCTTTTCCGATATCCATCGTTCCCGGATATTGGGTGGAAGAAGCTTTGAGCGGCAAACTCAAGGCAAGCTTGGAATTGTAAATCAAAGCTCCCGAAGCTTTCAAACCGTGAATTTTATGGGCGCTGATTGTAAATAAATCGACGTCCTGAAGGTTAAAATCCATTTCGACTTTGCCGATGCCCTGGATGCCGTCCACATGAAGTTTGGCTTTCGGAAATTTTTTCAAAATTTCGCAAACTTTTCGAATTGGCTGAATCGCTCCCACTATATTATTAACCCATTGAATTGATACTAAAATGGTATCTTTTGATAGAACTTGTTGCAATTGTTCAAGATTTACGATTCCGTCGGAATCGACATCCAAATAATAAACCTTAAAACCTTTTTTTTCAAAATCGACAAACGGTTCCAATACCGAAGGGTGTTCGATTTTGGTCGTAATAATTGTTCCTTTTTGATTCAGATAATTGTTACATACACCGTAAATCGCAAAATTGTTGGCTTCGGTGCCGCCGCTCGTAAAAAGGATTTGGTGGGTTTTCGGCACATTCAGGGCTTTGGCAAGTCTTTCGGTGGCCAGTTCCAAAACAGCTTCGGCTCTTTGCCCCGGTTGATAAGGGCTGTTCGAATTATGCCAATAATTCAGATGGGTTTTCTGATATAATTCCAAATATTCCGGTTTAGGCTTGGTTGTCGCCGCGCTGTCTAAATATATCATCTTCATCAATCCTTATTCTTTCTTTTTTTCTTCTTTTTTCTTTCTGTGATACATATAAAAGCAATACTTTTGCAATCCCGTTTAAAAGGGGGTATACTATTAACTGAGGTGGTTGCATTGAGACATGTTGAGTACTGTCCGCATGGTGTATGTGCAAAAAAAATTACCTTTGACATAACGGACGACGATAAACTGACCAACCTCCGTTTTTATGGTGGATGCAAAGGCAATTTAAGCGCCATTGCGAAGGTGATTGATGGTTATCCCATCAATAAAATCATAACCTTACTCGATGGCAACCCTTGTGGCAACCGTGATACCAGTTGCACCGATCAGTTGGTAAAAGCCATCAAGGAAAGTCAATCATCCAAATAGGGAAAACATCAAGAACACTTCTTGGTGTTTTTTTATTTAAGCGAATAGATATATGCTTTGCCAGCTTTTTCCACGAAGGAAATCGCTCCGACGGTTTTTAACACCTGGATGGCAAGGACCGCTTCCTTGGGCGATAAAGGCATAAGGGACTTGAAAGTTTTTACGCTGAACTTGGGTGGAAGGGCCTCAAGATACTTTTGGTAATCTTCTTTGGCGGTCAGGGAAATTGTTTCATCGAACCAGACCGGGATTTGGTCAACTTTCGTAGCCCCTTTCTTTTTGTTTTTCGAATATCCGTCCAGCATCCGATATTCGTTGATTTTGCACATCGCGATTAAGATTTCGAGATTGGGGTGGTTCAGATAATCCCGGATGAAATATAGCTCTTTGCAAATTCGCAAAGGATGGGCTTTTTTGGGCGATTTACGCGAGGTGATTTCGCCGGTTTCCGGGTTTTCCCAGTGAATGATTTTTTCGGTGGCCATCGGATAAACGATCCGTACTTTGTATTCGGGCAAAAGCGAGGCCAGTTTGTTTTTCATCTGATGGAAATTGCCTGTCTGCACTTCGGTAATGATGCCCTGATTGAAAATGTCCACAATCCAATTGTTGATTTTGACTTCGTGTTTGGTTTCGTCCGGACACAAGTGCCTTTTGAGAAGCAAATGAAGGGATTTTTCTTTTTGACGGCCGATCGAGGTATCGTTGATGCTGTGGTATTCCATAGGGCATTCCGTTAGCGTTTAAGGATTACTCCCACCGGACAGTGGTCGCTTCCCAGGACATCGTTTAAGATGAAACTGTCGACCAACTTCTGGCGCAACCGCTCAGAAAGCAGAAAGTAGTCAATCCGCCAACCGATATTCCGTTCCCGTGCTTTCAAAAGATAGCTCCACCAGGTATATTCGACTTTTTCGGGATAAAGCTCCCGAAACGAATCGATAAAACCGCTGTTTAAAAGTTCCGTCATTTTGGTCCGTTCTTCGATCGTATAGCCGGCATTTCCTTCGTTGGCTTTGGCGTTCTTTAAGTCGATCGGCTGATGGGCAACATTGAAGTCGCCGCAGGCAATTACCGGTTTTCTTTGGTCAAGTTCCGTCAGAAACTTCCGGAAGTCATCTTCGAATTGCATCCGGTAACCGAGGCGGGCTAAGTCCCGTTGGGCATTCGGCACATAGACGCAAACAAAATAGAAATCCGGATATTCCAGGGTGATAATGCGTCCTTCTTTGGGGTGTTCGCCGAACGGAAAGTCGAAACTAACGCTTAACGGTTCCGTTTTGGTAAGCACCAAAGTTCCCGAGTAGCCGGGTTTTGCGGCGCTGTGCCAATAGGCATGATACCCCGGAAAACTGAAATCGGCTTGCGAAGAAAACATCTTGATTTCCTGCAGGGCCACGATATCGGCATTTACGAGTTTTAAGAAATCCGGAAAACCTTTGGTCATAATCGACCTTAAGCCGTTGACGTTCCAGGAAACGAAACGGTAGTACATTTCCAAAGATTTATAATAAGCCAGGGCTTTGCCCCACTCGAATTCTTCTTCCCGATAAAACCGAAAACCGAGTTTTTCCGCCAAAGCGATGGAAGGGATATTTCCCGGAGTAATTATGATACCAAAGTATTGATACCCCAACTGCACGGCTTCTTTTTCAATTTCGCTTAAAAAACGATAAGCGGTTCCCTGTTTTCGGTAAGCTTTTTTGATGACCAAACGCGACAAAAAGGCCGCTTTGGAGAGGTGCGGGAAAATCCGGCTTAAGTATTCGTCGGTATCGGACATGGCTACATACCCGGCCAAAACACCGTCAATCAGCAAAAGTCTTGCTTTTTTGGTATTTAAGTCTTCCCTGATGATTTCTTCGTCCGGGTAATCATCGTCCCAATCGGTTAATTTGGCGGGATCTTGTTTTACCTCGTCTAACAGCGCCATTATCTCTTTTAAATATGTTTCGTTCCCTTTGATTATTTTCATGATAACCACCTATTTCTATTTTATTATAGCATTTATTGGCAACTTAGAAAAACAAATTGACAACAATTTATAAATTAGATAAGAGGCCCAAGGATTCTATTATCCCAGCGGACCTCTTTTTTTGTTTCAGATGCCTCTGCTGCCGAAGCGGCGGATGAGTACGCCGACAAAAGTGAAAAGCAAAAAGACGAGCAAATTCACAATGACGATGCTTGCGGCGGAAGAGAATTGCGAGAAAGCAAAGAAAGCAACCAAGAAACTGAAAATCGATATAAACATCGAAGAGATGATTACCTTCTTAAAGTTGTTGAACACGCGCATGGAAGACAATGCCGGGAAAATAATCAGACTGGAAATCAGCAAAGTTCCCATGATACGCATGCCGATGACAACGACGATGGCCGTGAAGATGGCCAAAAGGATATTGTAAAAACGGGTATGCATGCCGGTTGCTTTAGCAAACGATTCGTCAAACGTAACCGCAAATATCCGGTTGTAAAACAGAATGAAGCAGATGATGATAATGGCGGAAAGCGGAAGAATCAAATATAAATCGGTTTTGGAAGCAGTGGTGATACTGCCGAACATATAGTTGTTGATGTCGGCGGTGAAACCGCTCGAAAGGCTTCCGGCCAAATATCCGATGGCAAGAGCGCTGCTCGAAAGGATCGCTATCGCCGCATCCGCTTTAATCTTCGTGTTTTGTCCCAACCGAAGGAGAATATAAGCCGCCACCATGACAATCGGCAAGGCAAATTGAATCGGGGTCTGACCTAAAGCGAGCGCGACCGCCACCGACCCGAAAGCCACATGCGACAGTCCGTCCCCAATCATCGAGTACCGTTTAAGCACCAAAACGACTCCCAGAATGGCCGCGCAGAGCGAAAGCAGAATGCCGACCAAAAGGGGTTCTTTCATATAGATGAAAATATCGCGGACCTGTTCGAAAAAGTTACTCATACTTTACCCCCCGTGTATTGGGTACCGATGCCGCTTGCCAGATAGTCGCTCGGACTGCCGTCAAAAGTTATCGTATGGTCGACGTGAATGACTTTGGTGGCATGTTTGATAATCGTGTTTACGTCATGGGAAATGATGACAATCGTCACACCGTACTCTTTGTTGATTTTGTCGAGAATTTCGTAAAGGTGCTGGGCCATCATCACATCAAGCCCCGCAAATGGTTCATCCAAAAACAGAATCTTTTCGGTCGAGCAAAGCGCTCTTGCGAGCAATACCCGCTGCTGCTGGCCGCCGGATAGCGACCGAAACGGTTTGTTTTTAATGTTTTCGATTTCCAAAAGTTTGATGTAACGCATCGCCAGTTCTTTTTCTCTTTTGCGATAGAACGGGAACCATCCCAAACGGTTCAGGCAACCCGACAAAACGATTTCCAAGACGGAAGCCGGGAAATCGGTTTGCACTTCCAGTTTTTGGGGAAGATAGCCGATGGATTTCGGTTCCACGGTGCTGTCGTATTTGAGTTTGCCGGAAATCGGGGGAATCAGATTGACGAGGGTTTTGATCAGCGTGGTTTTGCCGCTTCCGTTGCTGCCGACGATACAAACATAGTCGCCGTTCGTAATTTCCAGATTGACATTCGACAAAACGACTTTGTTGTCATAGCCCACGGCCAAATCGTGACAAGTCAATAGTTTCATTCGCATAACCCCCTTTCCAAAGCTTTGATATTGGTTTTCATGATGCTTAAGTATGTTGCGCCGTCTTTGAATTCCTGCGGAGTGACATTGTGAGCGGAGTGCAACAGCACCGCTTCCGCGTTCGTATTTTCCACAATCTTTTGGCAGACGGTGTTTGTCAAAAGTTCTTTCTGATAGATTACCGGGATATTCAATTCGTTGATTTCTTTAATCATGGCGATTACTTCGCTAATTGCCGGATCGGTTTCCACCGAACACGTTTCGTAAACGGAACGGTATTTCAAACCGTATTGTTCGCAAAAGTAATAAAAGGCAAAAGGAGCACCGAAATACAAAGTATCTCTTATCTTTCGGCTGACAACTTCCTGAATTTCCAAGTCGAGCTGTTCCAATTCTTTTAGATACGCATTCGCGTTTTGTTCGTAGTAAGCCCGGTTATCCGGGTCGAGTTCGGAAACCGCTTCAAGGATATTTCTTACAATCTTCATCGCGAAAACGGGATTGACCCAAATGTGCGGATCATAGGTATGCACATGGCCGAACGGATCGGAATGTTTTTCTCCGTCATGGTCGTCATGGTCGTGGTCTTCGATGATGGCCAGCGGAATATTCTGGGAAACATCGAGTACCGTCAGAGTATCGGGCACATTGCGAAGGAGCGTTCCCGCCCAGGTTTCCAATTCCTCGCCCATATAGATAAAGAGATTGGCGCGTTTAATCGTAATGATGTTGTGAGTCGAAGGGTCAAAGGAATGGGCGTCCTGTCCGGGAAGAAGGAGCATTGCCACATCGGCTTTTTCTTTCACGATCGTTTTGGTGAAATCGTAAAAAGGAAAACTGGTTGTAACGATTTTGAAACCCTCTTCGACCGGAGGAAGGGTGCAGCCGTTTAACCCCAGCAAAACAATCAAAAAACTAAAAATTAGCAGGATTTTTTTCATAGATCACCCTTCTTGCTGCTGCATTCATGGCACGAGCCATAAATGATGATTTTGCTTTGATCGATGGTAAATTGATATTTATCTTTGATATACCGGTCGAATTCGTCGCATTCGACATGCAGCAAAAGACCGCATTCCAAACATTTCAGATGGAAATGTTCGTGACACGATTCGCCTTCTTCGAGATATTGGTATCCGGCGCTCGGCTGATCATCGATAATAAACTTCCTTACCGCATTCTGCGATACAAGCATATCAAGATAGCGGTAAAGCGTAGCCTTGCTTACCGGGGTATGATTCTGATTTAAGAGTTCGAGCATTTCTTCGGCCGTCAGATGGCGGTCCTGATTGGCTTTCAACAAATCGAGGATTATGCTCCTTTGCTTGGTCTGATAACTGCGGTTCATTTAATCCCCCTTTAAAATTGAGATTCAGTTTCAAATATTATACAATGATTTGGCTCGATAGTCAAGAAGATGGCTTACTATTTTAGGTAGTAAAAAAACGGGAAAAATAAAAAAGCAAGCTAACCCAAACGGGTTATTGTATCTTGCTTTTTTTTAAGAAATTTTTGGTGTAAATAATAAAAGGAAGAAGATGAAAAAATCAATTTGGCTGTTGCGATGCCCTTAATATGGTAACCAAAACGGTTTGTTTTATGCATCTTCAAGTGCTTTGATTTTTTTCAAATAATAGGGGCTGTCGGTCAATTCATAACCCACCTGCAAAATCGCAAGAGCCGCCTTCTTCGAGCCTTTTTGAATGGCGGCTTCCGAAGATTCCTGGATTAACCCGATGATATCGCGGCTTGGACCGAGCTGGAGATTGTATTTTTTATAGATTGCCTGCAAACCTTCGGAACTGGGAATTTTGACCCTTCCTTCCAGTTCGCTTTCGATTTTGGCAAATACATCGTTGACGTTGAGTTTGGCATCGTAATATCTTGCCACCACCAAACATGCCACGGCCGGTTCTTTTTGTTTGAGGGCTAGATAATATTTCCCGAGCAAATAATAACTGTGACCCAAATCGCGTTTTTGGTAAGCCATGTGCATGGCTTTTTCGGTCAACGACTTTACTTTAGGCAAATCGCTTTCCATCAAGGCGATTTCCCCGAGCATCAGATATGCAATCGACGCATAGGGATTGAACTGAACAGATTCGTGAAAGTATTTTTTGGCTTCTTCCAACCGACCTTTTGCCATGTTGATAACGCCCAAATTGAAGGCATAGGCACTGATGGGTTCAGGCAGTATTACCGGCTTTTGGGAAATGATAAAACGGTTGGATGTCATCAACAACGTTTCGAAAGGGGTTTGCGGGCTGACGTAAGAAACATTGGGTGCTTTCAAATTGGTAAGCAAAAACGAGTCTTTCAGAAAAATCAGCGTTTTTTCCGCTTCCGTCAAATCTTTCTTTTGAATAGTTTCGATGGCTTCGATAAAAGCCTGTTTGCGGGATTCCGGACTGCCGCGCAAAAGTTTGAACAGTTCAGGAAGACGTTCGCGCGGAACTTTGTTGAAATATTCCAAAAGCACTTCTTCGACATTGGCTGCACCGTATTTTAAAATGACTTCCGAAAATTCTTGGGGGATTTCCGAAACTTTATGAGCGATGTCTTTACCGTCGATAAATTCCTGAATAATGGTTAATAATTTTACCAATTTGTTTCACCTCGTTTTTGGGCTTTCTTTAGTTGTCGCCGCCCGTGGACATTCCCTTCCTTTGCGCAACTTCGATTTCCGCCAATTTGTTGGTAATCGCCATCCGGGTAAGAATCAGTTTGACAATCTTTTCCAATTCCGAACCTTTCCGGTAATCGCTGTTGCAGATGTAGTTGACGCGGTTTTCGCCCAACAATTTATGCACTTTGGTCATATCGTCCCCGTGATAAAGGGCTATCGACTGTCCGCCGTATTGTTTGACCAATTTCATGCAAGGAACATCGGTAATTCCGTCGCCCAAATAAATCATGTTTCGATAAGGGATGCGCCTGTCTTCGTCGGACATATAGGAATTCAGAGTTACATCGTCCAAGACATCGAGCACGCCTTTACTGATGCGAAAAAGGAATTGGGTTTTGGTGGTAAAGTTGACGACCTGTCTTGGCCAAACGGCGTTGCCCCGTTCGTTGTAATGGAACTCGCAGGCATAAATCCGTTTGAATTCGTGGGCAATGGAAGTTCCTTCGATTATTTCTTTCAAACCCGAAGAAATGATATAATGCTCGATTTCCAAACCCAAAGATCGGCCATATGCATTGATCCGTTCGAACCAAGTGTCAACACCCGGAAAGAAGACGACGTCTTTTCCAAGAGACTGAAGCGATTCCTTCGTAATCTGCAAATCGTTCTTTTTGGCCTGTTTGTTCATCAAAAGCATATAAGCCAAAATTTTATCCATATTGTATTTGTGAGCTATTTTATTCGCTTCATCCCAGAAATCTTCCGGTTCCATACCGATGCTTGGAATAAAGCCGTACTCTTGCATGTCTTTTTCGCATAAAGTTTTGTCGAAATCATACATTAAAGCAATAATTGTTTTTGCCATTTTTTCTCTCCTTTATATTCATATTATACACAAAAACGGGAAAAATAGCAAATATTTTTGATTGAAGCATTTTTATTCCTGGCTTTCGGTGCGTTCTTTCAATTCCGCAATAATCTCCCCGTAAAACTTTTCGTCGATTCGATATTTCCGGCGATAGAAAAGGTAACTGCCCACAATAAAGAAAAGCGGAATTATCAGCATGGTAACAATCAAGGAATTCTGCATATACTTGTCGACATTGGAATTGATATAGTCTTTAATCAGACTGCCGTCGATTAAACCCAAAGCTTTGTCTTTTTCCATTTCGGACACCCGTTTGTTGATTTGGTACAGACCGGAAAGCAACATCGTGCCGTTGACAAAAAGAATATAGACGGCGCTGGCCAGTTTTGTGACAAACGGATTCAAAGCAAAATATATGCTTTCGTACCGCTTCCCCAGTTTCCATTGGCCGTATTCGATCGTATCGGTCAATAGCACCAAAACAATCAGCTGAATCAAACCTTCCCCGAAGAAAAGGATAAATCCGAAAACCAATAACCCCGCAAGCCTTTGGGGTAAAATCAACGAACAAAGAAGAAAACCTAAGTAACCGATAACCACCAAAATAACCGAAAGTTTGAACATTTGCTTCCGGTTAAAACGCTTGGAAAAAAGCGGATACAAAAGGAGCGCCAAAAGCTGCGACCCGCCCAAAGCCAGAGCAAACAGCGAATATTCGAAACCGCCGTAATTCAGATAAACATAATTGAAATAAAACTGCCCGCAGTTTATCGTGATATAAAATCCGACGTTGAAAAGCAAAATCGCCAAAGCAATGATTACCAATTGGTCGTTTTGAAAGATTACTTTAACCATCTTTTTAAAGGAAATCTTGGCTTTTTCTTTCTTGGCCTGGTCGATGATGGCATTCGGCTGTTCCTTAACCCCGAAGACAACCAACAATTGGCACAAGATAAAGAGCACTCCGATGACAATCGCCATCCATTGGAAAGCACGGGAGCCGCTCTTATTGCCGCTGTAAAAAAGCGGAATCAAAACCACCGCTCCGAAAGCACCGATGTTGGCGCAAATCCTGGCCAGCGAACCGACTTTTTCGCGTTCCTTTTGGTCAACCGAAAAAGTCGAATACATCGTCCAATAGGATATATCGTTCATGGTATAAGTCATTTCCCAAAGCAAATAAAGGAAAGCAAACCAAAGGACAAAACCGAAACCCGAAAAACCGAAATCGGTGAATAAAAGCATCGTTACCAAGGCATTGGTTAAAGCTCCGGCCAAAATCCACGGTTTGAATTTGCCGTATTTGCTTTTGGTGTTTTCGATGATAACCCCCATCATGGGGTCGTTGACGGCATCCCAGATTCTCGTAATAATCATGACAATCGTGATGCCGATCAGTTCGCCTTTGTCGAGACCGACGTAATAACTCAAATAAATGAAGAGATACATGCTGACGAGGGTATAAAGCATGTCCCGCCCGATACCGCCGATACTGTAGGTAAATTTATTGCGTGCCGATACTTTTTCCGTTAAATCCATCTTTTCACTCCTTAACAGTTATTTGGATATATTCCTTTATTCGAACAGATAAACTCTTGCTTCGTAAGCTTGCAACATCGGAGAAATTTCCGGGTAGTTTTGCAAAATGAGTTTGCCTTTTGTTATGTCGATGTCTTTGGGTATCGGAAGTTCAAGGGTTTTATCCGAGAGATTTCCGACAACCAAAAGCTTTTTGCCTTCATATTCCCTCAGGTAACAGTAGATATATTTATGTTTGGGAAGCAATTCTTTAAACGTTCCTTCCACGATAATCGTAAGTTGTTTTCGCAAAGCAATAATCTTTTGATAGAAATAAAAGATGGATTTTGGATCGGCCAAACTTTTTTTGACATTAACCGTTTTGTAGTCGGAATTGACCTTAATCCAAGGCTTGCCTTTTGAAAACCCCGCATTCTCCGAATCATCCCATTGCATCGGGGTGCGGGCGTTGTCCCGGCTCATATACATGATTTTTTTCATCATCCGTTTATGCGACAAGCCCAGGCGTCTGCCCAGACGGTATATGCGATGCGTTTCGATGTCCTGATAATCGCTCAGTTCGGTAAAGCCCGGATTGGTCATACCGATTTCCTGACCTTGGTAAATAAACGGCGTGCCCTGTTGGAAATAAAGCACGATGGCAAGCATCGTCGCCGACTGAAAACGATAGTTTTCGGTATCGCCGAAACGGTTTATTACCCGCGGTTGGTCATGGTTTTCCCAGTACAGGGTATTCCAGCCTTTTCCGTTGATGGCATCCTGCCACTTGGTCAAAGCATTCATCAGTCTTCGCGGTTTGTAAGGTCGGAAGAACCATTTGAAAATATTGTCAGCGCTCATGTGATCAAATTGGAACACCATCGTCAATTCCTGATTGTCGAAGCTGATATAAGACAACGCATCTTCCGGTTTCAGAAAAATCGCTTCGCCGACGGTAAACGTATCATATTGATCGAATACTTCTTTTTTCAGTTCTTTTAGGTATTTATGGATTTGCGGACCGTTGATAAAATGTTCGTGGCCGCGAATCAGATGCAATTTGCCGTTCGGATATCCCGGGGTTTTCGATAACAGATTGATGACGTCGCACCGGAACCCGTCGACGCCTAAATCCAGCCAAAACCTTAACATCTTTTTGATTTCGGCACGGAGTTCTTTGCATTCCCAGTTTAAGTCCGGCTGTTCCTTGGCAAAGATATGCAAGTAATATTCCTGGGTTTTTTCGTCATACTCCCAAGCCGAACCTCCGAACAGACTCATCCAATTGTTGGGCTTTTTCCTGCCCTTGCCTTTTTGCCAATGATAAAAGTTTCGGTAAGGGTTGTCGACGGATTTGGCGCTTTCGATAAACCAAGGATGTTCGTTCGAAGTATGATTGATCACCAAATCCATAACCAGTCGCATGCCGCGGCGATGGAGTTCGCTGACCAAAGTCTTAAAATCGTCCATGGTGCCGTAATCCGGCAACAAATCGTAATAATTGGAAATATCGTAACCATTGTCGACCAGCGGAGAATCATAAATTGGCGACAGCCAAATCATATCCACTCCGAGCTGTTGCAAATAATCGAGACGGCTGATGATACCGGGAATATCGCCGATTCCGTCGTTGTTGCTGTCCTGAAAACTGCGGGGGTAAATTTGGTAAATCACGCTGTTCTTAACCCATTGTTTCATAATTTTCCTCCAACGGTAAATTTCTAACAATATTGTATCATACATTATTTTGTTTCGCGATGATTCTTATAATTCTTCAAAAAAAGAAGCAGCAAAATGCTGATAGAACCAAATTTTTCAGCATTTGTACTGCTTCCTTTCGGGGATGGGAGAATTATTTATCTG